>ERZ1034876.234-NODE-234-length-37201-cov-8.401524_pt1 | contig 37201 bp, 31 predicted proteins | sample MGYA00520698_ERZ1034876 | MGnify/ENA primary metagenome ERZ1034876 (study PRJEB33766, sample SAMN09781723) | gut metagenome | biome: gut microbiome | host: Homo sapiens | place: Madagascar | study: EMG produced TPA metagenomics assembly of the PRJNA485056 data set...
AGTCAGCTGAGCTGACCCCCGTATAAGAAGCGGAACAAAACCCAGGACGCTTCACGCCACACATTTTATCCAACCCCCAACTTGCCCCACACCAACCTCAACACAGACTTTCCCGCACCAAAACAACGAAAAGCCACCAAAAATGCCACACATTATGTCGTATAACCCCATCTTTTGGAATAACTGTTCGTACCAAGCGCAAACCGAGACATGCACATACACACAGGTGGGCCCACCCAAAGGGTGAGCCCACCGAGAGTTCGAATTAGCAGAGCTATCAGGACGCCTTGCCGAGCGTGACGGTCACATCCCGCTTCTCACCATTGCGGACATAGGTGATCGTTACTTCCTGACCGCTACGGTAGCGACGAATGTACCCGGTCAACTGCTTCGACGAGGACACCGGCTCTCCATCAACGGCGGTGATCACGTCCCCTGCCTGCAACCCGGCCTGAGCGGCGGCACCGCCACGCGTCAACTCCTCAACCGAGGCGCCCGCAACGTTAGAACCATCAACGGCAACAGCCTTCGTGGTCACCGAAACGCCCAGAACCGCATGATCAACGGTGCCGGTTGCGATTAGCTGATCGGCCACGGAGGTCACCAAATCAACGGGGATAGCGAAGCCCAAGCCAATCGACCCGGCCTTGTCCGAGCTGGTGTTCGACGCAATCGACGAGTTGATTCCGATCACCCGACCGGTCGCATCAAACAGCGGGCCACCGGAATTACCGGGGTTAATGGATGCATCAACTTGGATGGCGTTGGTGATCTGAGTCTCCGTGGAGGGCTGAGGCTGGTTTTCTTCTTGTCCGCCACCAAAACCTGGCAGTTGACCGAACGGATCGTTCGGGTCGAGCTCTTGAGAGTCTTCTTTGCTTCTCGAAACTTCAACTGGCCTGTTCAGAGCGGAAATGATACCGGTGGTTGCAGTGTTTGACAGGCCCAGCGGAGCGCCCACGGCCATGACTTCCTGGCCGACAGCCAAGTCTGACGACGAACCGAAGGCGGCGACCGTCAGGTCGGACGGAGCGTTTTCCAAGCGAATAACCGCAAGGTCAGTTGTCGGGTCAGTTCCGACGACTGTCGCGTTGTACAAGCGACCATCACTGAGAGTCACCTGGATCGTTGCATCGGCACCGGTCGCACCTGAAACGACGTGGTAGTTCGTGACAATGTCGCCTTGAGCGTTGTAGATGACGCCGGATCCGACACCGGAGGACGAACTGGAGCGCACTGAAATCGTGACAACCGCGGGTTGGACAGCTGCCGCAACCGCCTGCCAGTCAGGGTCTTCACCGCTGTTACTAACAGGCTGAACGGTGGACGCGCTTGTCGCCGTGTTTGCTGACGAATCGGTTTCGCTTGCCTTTCCATGACCGACATTGAGCATCGCGTAGGCTCCCGACAGGGACACGGCAACGGTAGCCGTCATGCCAAGGATCATTGCAAGCCAGCTAGGACCGCGACGCTTCGGACTCTGCGTTGCAACAGGTGCCGTCGGCGTATTTGTCGGTGCACTCAAAGGTGAGGGGTAGGCGTGAGTCTGCGTCGTCGGCCCATTCCCGCTCCCGCCCGCGTACGAGGCTCCCTGCGAACGCGATCCTGGCTGATTCGGCTGGTGAAAGCCTGCTGATTGAGGGGCCCCCGCGCCCTGGTAAGCCTGAGAGCTCGACGGCTGGTAGGGCTGGCCACTCGTTGCAGATCGGTAGGTGCCACCGGAGGTCACGCCGGAGTACGCAGAACCTGTTCCGTATGACCCCTGCTGTTGCGCGGAAGTCGAACCGGTCGCGCTCGCCTGCTGAGCGGGTGAAGCTGGACGTGCAAACCTTGCGTGAGGCAACGACTCTGTCGGCCTAGTTGGAAACGACTCTGTTGGCGTGGTTGAAGCAGAGACTTGAGCGGGACGCCCCGCCCAGCGGGAGAGCGGAGTCGATTCCGACGTCCTCGAAGCGCCCGTGCCACTGGCCTGCGTCTGGACACGTGGTGCTGGCTTAGCTGTGGGGGTGGTTTCTGCCTTCGTCGGTTCTGATGACAAGGCGCGCTGTTCGCCATTGTTGGGTGAGTCGCTCATTGCGGATCCTTCATTAGCTAGCGTGTTAAAACTGAGTGCTTCTTGGAAGCTGATGACATTAGTGTGCACCCGCTTCTTGCCGACTCACTGAATCTTTCCTGTACGTTTCCTGTGGTACTCAATCTGATCCGCCAGCTTCCTCACATCAGCAATTTGCGCAGGTCGAGCGCATTTCACATGACAAATCCGGATCCCGTGTACGTCGGAATCAAGCTCGCGCATCACGTCTTGACGCGTCATGCATTCCACATAATCCACGCCGTAGGCGTGAGCCAGGTGCTCAAGAGACTGCGGTTGAGCAGTCGCAAACCATCTCTCGAACGTCGGAGCGTTTTCTGGGCGACCGTGTTCAAGGGTGGAGAAAATTGACCCGCCGCCATCGTCAGCAACAAAGATCAACAAATCGGGGGCGGCCTCGTCCGCTGGGATAGCCAACGCACCCGCATCGTGGAAGAACGTCAGATCCCCCATCAGCGCAACAGTCGGCTCTTCGCGAACACATGCCAGACCAATCGCAGAAGCAATCGTGCCATCAATTCCCGCAAGCCCCCGGTGAGAAACAACGGAGCGCCCATGCCCGTCAACACCAACCAGGTCAAGCGCACGGATCGAGTTAGATGCTCCCACCATCAGCGGACGCGAATCGTGACTCCACACCAAGTCAGCAAGAACAAGCACAGACATCGGGGATTCATCAAGAATCGTGCGAATCTGCTGGGAGGCTCTTCGCCCAGCTTCCTTCCACTGCTCCAGCCACGCGTCGTCCGTTGAAATCTGGCGTGGCGGAGCAAGCGACGCCACCACTTCACTGGCACGCCCCTGAACATCAACCCACTCATCATACGGGTCGACAACAATCAAGCGAATGTCATTGCGCCCAAGTAACACAGACACGGGACGCGACAGGGTCGGACGACCGGTAACGATCACCTGTTGAATCTGTTCTGCTAAGGGCGAGGCAAGGAGCACCTGCTGGTGAGCAATTCGATTCGGATCGCACGTAAGAACACTGGTCGGTTCAGCAAAAATCGGGATCTTCGCATAAGCCGCCCACGCTTGCCCACTCTGGTCATCACCATCGCCCGCCACGATCACAGTTCGCAGTGACGAATCAACGACGTCTTCCCACGCCTGACCGAGACGACGAGGTAGGTAGATCGACGGCGATGAAACCTTGGCAAGAGACAAAGGCTCAAGTGTCGCTGAACCTGACTGAGGTGTCAGCGGATCACGGAACGCAACATTGATGTGAACGGGACCCGCAACACCTGACGGTCTACCACATGCGCGATGCACGGCTCGAGCCACTCGCGAGTCAACGCGCTGATCGGGCTCGCTATCCGCTGGCAAATCAAGGACAGTTGGAGCGTGCGGACCGAAAATGCCGTGCTGAATCGTGGTTTGAGATGCCCCAACACCACGCATTTCATCTGGACGATCCGCGCTGAGAACGATCAGAGGCCGGTGAGCGTGAGCGGCCTCGGCGACCGACGCATGTAACTCAGCCACCGCCCCGCCCGAAGTCGTCACAATCGCAACCGGCGACAGGTCCTCGACGTCTTGGCAGGTGGGCTCGCTTGCCCATCTTCTGGTCAAGCCGAGCGCGAGGAATCCAGCTGAGCGCTCATCAAGACGAATATGGGCGCGGACAAGGTCGCCCCGCACTGCTGAGTCAAGAGCGTAGGCAAGGGGCGCGCTACGAGACCCAGGACAGTACACGATGTCATTGACACCCGCAGCAATCAGCGCACCGACAATGCGCTGGGCAAGAACAATTGACTGGGATTCAGGCATGATGTCCTCCAGCGACAGATTCGAGATGCGCACACATGAGGTCAAGACGGTGAAGCCACCGGTCACGTATTTCAGCGTCAACGGGGCGGGCATCAATCAGACTCTGATCTGGTTCAACGTCGCGCACCGGCAAAAAACCGTCAACAGGAAGCAGGCTTTGAGAAACAACGTCACAAGCCAAGAAGCGCGATGTCGCCAATCCGCACGCACGTACCGTTCCTGGCAGAAGCGAAGCGGCCCGCACACCAACTCCCAGGCCAACGCTGGATTCCAAGGCGGACGAAACCACTAGGTCCAAGCCGGTTTGCTCACCAATCTGTAGGGCTCGTTCGATTCCTCCAAGCGGAGCAATCTTAATGATCGCAACATCCGCGGCCTGAGCGCGCGCAACTGCCTGAGGATCTTCCGCCCTGCGAATTGATTCGTCTGCAGCAATGGGCACATCAATTGAACGACGCAAGGTTGCCAAATCTTCGACGCTGGCACACGGCTGTTCTGCGTATTCAAGACCGCCCACCTGCATTGCTGCACGGTCTAGCTGAGGAACGGCTTTTCGCGCGTAGTCCACATCCCATGCGGCATTCACATCGACTCGAATACGACCGTGTTCGGCTCCGACCGTATCAACAAGCGCCTGAGCAACGGCTTCGACTCGAGCAATATCTTCAGCCAGTTCAGTATTGGGATCCGCAACTTTCACCTTCGCCGTAGCGCAACCACCCGAACTGATGACTCTCTGGTAGGCATCGGATGCGCAGACAACCGGAATCGTAACATTCACGGGAACACGATCCCGCAGGGGAGTTCTGCGCGGTCCAGTCGCTACCGAATGGGCGCCAGCCAGCCAGGTTGAGGATTCAACCGGGTCATAATCCCAAAATGGCGCTGCTTCTGCCCAGCCGGACGGCCCGTGTAATAGCAGTCCTTCCCTGCTGGTCACGCGCCTAAAACGCACGTTCATCGGCAAATGGTGAAGAAGCAGATCATCGACGCCATCAAGAACGCGACGAACATGGCTCGGCAAAGATGCCATATCAATACGCGTCAGTTCGCCATGGGATTCGCTCATACTTCCATTGTGCCCGAATTGGCGTCTCAACAAACTGTGAGGACACCCAGTTGTAGATTGTGCTTATTCACAGGCGGCATCTGTGGATAACTGTTTTCCACAAGGAGTCCCAGCCTCGTGAGCTTCACGAAAGGCAAGACGCTAGGCTGGTTGCATGAGCGCACTGCCTTTCATCTCCGATACTTTCGACCCTGCCCGTTGGCGCGAGGTCGAAGGATTCACGCTGACCGACATGACATACCACCGCGGTATTTCACGTGGCGAAGCCGAAGACGGCCGCCCCAAGGGCGCCGACATGCCCGTCGTTCGAATTGCATTTGACCGCCCCGACATTAGAAACGCCTTCCGCCCCCACACCGTTGATGAGCTCTATCGTTGCCTCGACCACGCACGGATGACGGGCGATGTCGCTGCGGTGATCCTGACGGGCAATGGCCCCAGCTCCAAGGACGGTGGCTATTCCTTCTGTTCGGGCGGAGACCAACGCGTACGGGGCAACGACGGCTACCGCTACGAAGTGGACGGAGCCGACTCTCAAGCCGACACTTTAGTTCGTCGCGAGCAAGTAGATCCTGCTCAGGCTGGACGCCTGCATATTCTTGAAGTTCAGCGTTTGATTCGTACCATGCCGAAAGTTGTCATCGCGGCAGTTCCTGGGTGGGCTGCCGGTGGCGGGCATTCTCTGAACGTGGTCTGTGACCTGTCCGTCGCGTCGAAAGAGCACGCTGCGTTCATGCAGACTGACGCGAATGTTGGGTCCTTTGACGCCGGATACGGGTCAGCTCTGCTGGCCCGCCAGGTCGGCGACAAGAGGGCACGCGAGATCTTCTTCCTCGCTAAGCGCTATGACGGCGATACTGCTGAAAAGTGGGGCGTCGTCAATGCGTCGGTTCCCCATGCGCAACTGGAGGAACGCGCGCTCGAATGGGCTGCCACAATCGCTACCAAGAGCCCCCAGGCAGTCCGCATGCTCAAGTTCGCATTCAATTTGGCAGATGATGGAATGGCAGGCCAGCAGGTGTTCGCGGGCGAGGCCACACGCATGGCGTATATGACCGCGGAAGCACAAGAGGGACGCGATGCATTCTTAGAGCATCGTCAGCCCGATTGGAGCGGGCACCCGTACTACTTCTAAACCGAGGAAGCCAGAACGCAGTGAAGGCTCAGCGACATACAACCGCTGAGCCTTCACTATAAAAACGTGCGGACAGACCTTGGTTGAAGCCCGTAGGTAAAAGCCTGTAGCAGGCCCAGTAAAAGCCTTGGTAAAAGCCCGTAGCGGGCCCCAGTAAAAGCCTTGGCATACCTCAGTAGTGGGAAACCACCGTGGTGCCGTAGTCGGACCAGTCGTAGATGAACTTGGCCGCTTCAACCGGCATGTTCACACAACCGTGCGAACCACCGGGGCCGGACCAACCAAAAGATGAACGCCATGGTGCACCGTGGAACGCGTAGCTACCGGTGAAGTAGGTAACCCACGGGACGTTCGGAGTTTCGTACTTGGAACCGTCAACGTTTTCGCCACGCATTGTCTGCTTCGCGTACTTCAAGTAGACGTGGTAGGTACCGGTGACAGTCGGGGTCGCGGGGGCGCCGGGAACCATGTAGTAGGGGCCGCCAACGACCGTGCCACCCTCATATGCAATAACGGTGCTTTCGCTGAGGTTGACGTCAATCCACTTTTCACCGTCGAGCGCCTGGTAGACCAGGTTTTCTGCGCCTTCAGCGACCTGACGGCTCTCGTAGGTGGGTTGAACCTCGTCATAGGTAAATTCGCCACTGTACGCGGCCTGGGCGTTGACAGATTCAACCAGTGCCTGAGCGATCGCATCGACATTGTTGACGCTCTTGCCAGGCTGGCCTTCCTTGAAGACAGTCAGAACCTGACCTGCAGAGTTCACATTGTTCACACCGTTCACAACGGCGGTGTTTGATGCTTCAGCGGTTGCCTGAACCCACGCGGTGGCCTTTTCAAGGTTGACCGAAGGAGCCTTCAGCGAGCCGTCTTCGTTTGTGGTGACTTCAATCCACGATGCTTTTTCTGCCGGTGTTGCGGTCACGGTTTCTGTCCCAGTGTTGATCGAAACGTCAACAGCGACCAAAGCATTTGCTTCAGTGGCTTTCTCGGCGGCGTCTTCAGTTGTCGCCTTAGGCTCACGCTGAACCGGAGAAAGAGTAACGGATCCGGAGGTCAGTGTACTCGCCTGCGCCAGCACGCCGTCCTTCACGGTCTGTGTATCGATCAGTGCACCAGCAACAGCTTCGGTGCCTTCGAAAGTTACACCGTCGCCGCCAAGAACAACCGTGCCTTCCTTAGCGACAGTGCCGGTCGATTCAGCCAGCGTGGTCGCGAACTCGGACAGGATCACGTCGTCGGTGACCAGAACCGGAGCAACGTCCTTCTTGACGAACAGAGCCTTCATTTTAGTGAAGAGATTCTTGTTGCCTTCGAACGCTTCGTCGACGGTCTTGTCAACGTCAACGGTAACGCCAGCATCGACAAGAGTCGTCTGCGAGGTCGCACCGTCAACATCGAACGTCACGGTGGTGTCCTCAACTCGCTGGACGATGGACTCTTTGACCTGATCGCGCGTCATTCCCGTAACGGAGACACCAGCGATCTTGACTCCGGGCAAAGCCTTGTGAGCGAAAGACGCGGCATATGCGCCGGAGGCACCCAGGGCGACAAGAACAGCCGCAACGATACCTGCGACCGTCCACTTCATCTTGGAATTCAGCGTGTTCAACATCGGCTCAACCCTATCGGTTGTACATTTTTCAAGCGACTTGAGTCCCCTATGGAGGACTGGGAAATCTGCCACAATTCCACGATCATTCTTGGCTTAATTGAGCGCTTTTTATACGTGCAACCTAGGCTGTACGCAGTATAGAACAGACGCATTCTAGGGGGATCCGCATTGACAACTCGAACGCTGGTTGTACCTGGAGGAACCTCGATCGGAGCTGTCGCTCTTGCAAATGCGGCTCTTCACAAGCTGGTGGAGCTTTACGAAGAACGCCAGGCTGACCCGAATCACCCCGCACCTCACACGGTGGTCGTGATGCGTGATCCGAAGGATGTTCCGCCATCAACTCTGCGCGGGGCCTTGGCAACTGTCGAAGACGCGTTTCCAGCCGAGCGTTTCCCCTCGCTCTATCCGGCGATCACCGAGCCTGATTTCTTTAGCGGTATCGACCTAGTCATTCCCACGTCCGGTTCGTCCGCAGGCACACCTCATCTTGTGGGCTTGTCGATCGATGCGTTGATCGCGTCCGCGCAGGCAACGCACGAATCTCTTTCCGGGCCGGGAAAATGGATTCTAGCACTGCCGACCCACCACATTGCCGGAGCGATGGTTTTGCTTCGCGCGGCCGTTGCCGAAACGAATCCGCAAATCGTTGATACGTCTGCCAGCTTCGATCCGCGAGCGCTTCTTCCTGCGATCGCAGGTGCTACGGCCGAGGACGGGGTTCCCGGTTATCTGTCGTTGGTTCCGACTCAGTTGGCCTCGTGCTTGGCTGACGGTGAAGTGATTGAGGCTCTTTCGCGACTGTCCGCAATTTTGGTTGGTGGCGCGCACACGCGTTCGGATCTACTGGATGTGGCACGAGGCCATGGTCTGAATATCGTCACGACGTATGGGATGACGGAAACGTGCGGAGGATGCATCTATAACGGAGTGCCTCAGCCCGGTGTTGAGGTGCGAACTGTTGAGCGTGATTCTCAGGCGCGGATTGCTCTTTCAGGCCCGATGCTGATGACTCGTTATGTGGACGGGGATTCCCCTCTTTTTGTTGAGGGAGGCACAACCTGGATACTGACGGGCGATATCGGTGCGATCTCGAGTGAGTCAACCGTGGAAATTCAGGGGCGCGCGGATGATGTCATTGTTTCCGGTGGTCTTTCTGTTGCTCCTGCCCCGGTCTTAGAAGCTGTTCTATCTTGCGATGAGGTAGCTGACGCGTGGGTGACGTCGACTCCCGACGATAAGTGGGGCGAGTTAATCACGACGCTGGTTGTCCCGAAGAATCCTATTTCATCTGCGGACGAGGTCGATCAGTTTGCTCGGCGTCTGCGTGCTGACGTGGGCGAGGTTTTGGGGCGCGCGTACGCTCCTCGCCGCGTTGTTGTGACCGGCGCACTCCCCTACCTGTCGGGAATGAAGATCGATCGCATAGCGGCCGCGAAACTGTTGAAGGACGCTGAAGACACGCTCTTTGACTGGCGTCGTTAGGGCGCGTTTCTTGGGATTTGTGCCCTACATGCAACCGAAGCAGAATGCTGTTTTCAGCTCAGACAGCGTAAACTCGTGAAACACGCTTGTGACAAACGCTCGTGAGCCCGTCACTTTTTCAGACAATGGAAAGCAGGTACTGCCACTCATGGCAACGTTGAACGACTGGGTCGAAGGGGCGCGTCTTCGCACTCTGCCTGCTGCTATTGCTCCCGTGATTGTCGGGACCGCGTCAGCAATCCACATGGGTGCCATTGCGCCAGTGCGCGCCGTTCTTGCTCTTGTCGTTGCCTTGGCGTTGCAGATCGGCGCGAACTATTCGAATGATTATTCGGACGGTATTCGAGGCACCGACGATTTCCGTCTGGGGCCCGCGCGCCTTACAGGTGGAAAACTGACCGCTCCGAAAAATGTCCTGATTGCCGCGCTCGCTTGTTTCGGGATTGCTGGTGTGGCCGGCTTAGCTCTGCTTGCTTTGTCTGGCGCATGGATTCTGCTGATCCCGGGCATTTTAGCCGTGCTTGCCACATGGTTCTACACGGGTGGCCGTACTCCCTACGGCTACATGGGGATCGGCTTGTCCGAACTGTTTGTTTTCCTTTTCTTCGGTTTGATGGCGTGCGTGGGCACCACGTGGACTCAGATCCCTCAGGCACCAGGCTGGCTTTGGATGCTCGCGTCCACGCTGGGTTTCCTATCGGTCGCACTGCTGATGGCGAATAACATCCGCGATATTCCAACGGATCGCGAGTCCGGTAAACGCACTCTTGCTGTTCGCCTAGGTGATACGACGTCACGCAAAGTGTTCACCGCCTGCTTTACTCTGTCCGTGGTGAGCCTTGCAGTATTGCTGTCCACCCTCACCTATTCGTGGCCGCTGATTCTTGTTGCCCTCATTATCACCGCCTTCATGAACGCTCCCGCAGTTCTACCGATCGCGCGTGGAGAAACTGGCGCCCGTTTGATTCCTGTTTTGCGCAACACCGGCCTATACACGCTCGCCTGGGCAATCGAGGTCAGCGCTTTCCTGCTCCTCGCCTGATCCCCTAGCCACTCAGCTCAGACTTTCAGGCTGAGCCTCGTACATGATGGCGAGATTGAGCACCCCGCGCATTTCGCTCGCCCCGTTGACCGCGGAGTCCTCCCCGCGACGCTTCAACGCTCCTTGGATAGACTGGCGCAATGGTACGCATTCTCGGCATTGTCATTTGGGCCGCGGTCACGATTTACGCGATCACGGATTGGCTTCGCACGCCCGAAGATCAAGTGCCGGCGAAGTTGCCGAAGAACGTGTGGCTACTGCTGATTATCCTGACGATCCCGTCGTTGTCAATCGGGTCGATTGCGTGGATTGCCTTGCGTTTCGTCGCCAAAGCGGAAGCCGGCGAGGCTCCCATCAGCTTCTCCGTCACCCGTGTCCCCTCGGAGAAACAAACGCCCGCACCCCTTGGCCCCGATGACGATCCGGAGTTTCTTTTCCGGCTCGAGCGCGACATTCAACGTCAACGCAAGAAGGCCAGCAAGGAAAGCGCGAACGCGTCTAACGATTCCGCTCCCGATTCACCGTCCGCATTCGAAGCGGGCTCGGGTGCGTCAGATACGTCCGCGAACAATGACGACGAGGCCACAAACCGCAACGACCCCCAGGCGTGATCGGGTCGGCGCGATAAAGACTCAGCGTTTGAGGGCCGCTTCGGAATCCCCGGGAGTCATATCGTGTGCGTGAACAAGCAAGTCAGCGCTTGGCTCAACGTAGTCAATATCAACCAGTGTGCCGTCATCGAAAATAAACGTCGTGATCGACGCTAGGGAACAGTGCCTAGACCATGGGGCGTGTGCCAGCATCTGCTTGCGAGCAAAACGCGTGAGCAACGTAATCGGACTCTGGTGTGAAACAACAAGGGCCTCGTGACCATAGGCGCGTTTCAACGCGCCTGACAGTGCGGCACTCATGCGTGACGCAATCTGCGCATACGGTTCGCCCCACGATGGCTCAAATGGATTGCGATAGTACTTCAGCACATTCGGCTTGATTAAAACCCTGCGGTCAGCATTCACCGGCTGGCCTTCGAAGATGTTTCCAGCTTCGATCAGGCGAGGATCCGAGTGAATAGGAAGCTCGTAGGCGCGAGCAGTCGGGGTCGCGGTCTGCTGCGCACGAAGAAGAGGCGACGCAATGACGGCCGTGATATCCGCGTCGGTTTCTTTCAGATAGTCGGCTCCACGCTGAGCCATCTGATGTCCGAGCTCTGTCAGACCAAAACCGGGAAGACGCCCATAGAGCAGGCCGCCTGGGTTATCGACTTCGCCGTGGCGCATCACGTGGATTTTCGTTGTCGTCATGGTGTAAGTCTGACACGAATCATGTGAGCGCGCGCAAAGCGGGCGCCGACCAAAGCGAGCTCCGACAGATAAAAGCGAAGGCCCGACCGAATCGGCCGGGCCTTGAAGCTCACTTCTTGTTGCGACGCTGGTGACGCGTCTTGCGCAGCAGCTTGCGGTGCTTCTTCTTTGCCATACGCTTGCGGCGCTTCTTGATGACGGAGCCCATGGGGTTCCTCCCTCTTGTTGAAACTAGCTCGCGGCAGAGGTTCCTACCGCCTGACGAATCATGCCCATTACAGGCATAGCGTTGCTATCTTACCCGTTAATGGCACTACTCACCGAAATGGAAGTCTCGGTGTGATCAGCAAGACCCGATTCGATGATCTGGCCAAGCGCTGCTTCCGGCACGCGGAAGCTCTTGCCGACGCGGATCGCAGGCAGGTCGCCAGAATGAATCAAACGGTAGACCGTCATTTTTGAGACGCGCATAATTTCCGCCACTTCAGCAACCGTTAGAAAACGGGGCGCGGAATGCGACACCATGAAAACTCCCAAAATAATCTTCGTGAGGCAACCAGTGGCGCCGGTCCTTTTGCGCGCGTAGCCTCAAGGTCAATACTAATGCCTAAAGACGGGTTGTGGATAATTCTGGAAGAATGCGTTCAGATATCTTTACTTCGCACTCGCGCACCGGCGAAAACCTAGAGTTTCTTTGGTGATAGCGGGGTGGTAGCGTGGCAAGGAATCATGGAATGCCAAGCGATAGGGGGCGAGTGTTGTGTCGATAAGGCGAAAGCATTCCGCATCGTCTGAACGCTCATCGCACTCCGATGACTTCGCCGCTACCCCTCGTGTGCAATACGCAGACGAGGGTCTGGCGACACACTCAGCGTCCACGCGCCCTTTGGCTCACGAAAAAGAAACCACTCGGATGGACAAGTTCCGTGCTTGGTTTGTTTCTCAGGCCCGCTATTCACCGGCGCGTCTGGCTCTGGGTATTTTCGCTCTGATCATTGCGGTCATCACGGGGCTTCTCTGCCTACCTTTTGCGTCCGTGTCAACGCGTTCGGCATCGTTCGTTGACATTCTTTTCACCGCGGTTTCTGCCGTGTGTGTGACAGGTTTAACGACCGTTGATACGGCCACCCATTGGACAGTGTTCGGTCAGGTCGTCATTGCAATGGGCATCATGATCGGCGGCTTGGGCGTGATGACCCTGGCGTCGATCCTCGGTTTTGCCGTTTCACGTCACCTGGGTTTGACGCAAAGAATGCTGGCCGCCCAGGAAACAAAGTCCAACGGCCTCGGCCAAATCACGGGGCTGTTGAAAGCTGTTATCGCAACCTCACTTGTGGGCGAGTTGCTTCTTTTCCTGGTTTTCCTGCCACGCTTCCTAACCATGGGTAAAGGCGTTCTTCACTCACTATGGGAAGCGCTTTTCATGGCGATCTCAGTGTTCAATAACGCGGGATTCGTGATTCTAGTTGGCGGGCTTGCTCCCCATGTTTCCGACTGGTGGATGCTGGCTCCGATTGCTTTAGGTACCTTCACCGGCGCCATTGGTTTCCCCGTCATCCAGGATCTTGCTCGCCGTTGGCGCACCCCGCAAAAGTGGGCGCTCCACACGAAGCTGACCCTGTCGGTCTACGTGTCCTTGATCTTCATTGGCGCTGTCCTTTTCGCATTGACGGAGTGGACAAACCCGGAGACGCTGGGAGCCTTGCCTGTTCCCAGTCGTATCTTGAATGCGTTGTTATCCGGTGTGAATACACGTTCCTCGGGATTATCCGCGGTTGACGTTGGAGTGATGCGCCCGCAGACGCACTTCGTTCAAGACATCTTGATGATGATCGGTGGCGGCAGCGCATCGACGGCCGGTGGCGTGAAGGTGACGACTTTCGCCGTCTTGGTACTCGCCGTTATCGCCGAGGCTCGAGGTGACCAGGACATCGAAACCTTTGGCCGTCGCATTGCTCCGTCGGTTGTCCGCCTTGCTGTTGCCGTCTCGCTGTTGGGGCTGGCAATGGTGGCCGTTTCCGTTGTTATTTTGCTGAGCCTGACGAACTATTCGCTGGACACGATTCTGTTCGAAACAATTTCTGCCTTCGCAACAGTTGGCTTGTCGACAGGCATTACGGCGACTTTGCCTCCGTTAGCGAAGTATGTCTTGATTGCCCTGATGTTTGCCGGCCGAACGGGTTCGATGACGGTTGCCGCAGCTCTGGCTCTTCGTGAGCGTTCTCGCGTGATCCGCATGCCCGAGGAACGCCCAATTATCGGCTAACGTTGCCTGATCGACTACCGGGAAAAGTAGAGGGCCACGAAGGTGTGGCCGGCCTCGTCGCGTGGTGCGAACGGCCAGCTATCTGCCCGCCGGCACCGCGACCTCCTTGCCCTATACCCACTGGAAACAAAAACGGGGCATAATTGCGCCATGGCATCAGATGACATCAAGGACCTTTCGTCCGGCACCCTGGTTATCGGATTGGGTCGTTTCGGGTCGGCAGTTGCGGTCACACTCGACAAGCTGGGATACGAGATTCTGGCAGTGGAAAAGAACCCCGCTCGCGTTCAAGCGTTCGCCGGCAGGTTCCCACTGGTAGAGGCCGACGCGACGAGTATCGAGGCTCTTGAACAGCTAGGTGCTCGCGATTTCCGCGCTGCCGTGGTTGGCGTCGGCTCGTCCTTGGAAGCGTCCGTGCTCATCACAGCAAACTTGGTTGACATGGGGATGCCGTCGATTTGGGCGAAGGCAACCTCGCGTGAACACGGTCGAATCTTGCGTCGTATTGGCGCTCATCACGTCATCTATCCCGAGTTTGATGCCGGCCAGCGCACGGCTCACCTCGTTGGTGGTCGCATGATCGACTACATCGAGATGGAGAAGGACGGCTTCGCGATTATGAAGTTGCGTCCACCAAAGGAAGTGCACGGTTTTACGTTGGCCGATCTGGATCTACGAGGCCGGTATGGCGTGAATATGCTCGGCTTGCTCAGGCCGGGAATGCCGTTCGAGTACGCCGATGCAACGACTCGCATTAACCCCGAAGACGTCATCATCGTATCGGGCGATGCGCGCCTTCTGGAGTACTTCGCGAACCGTCCATAAAGTCGCATCACTTCAGCGGGTTGCACCACGTCATGTGGAATTGCAATCGGGTTTCTACACGGTGGGCTGTAGCGTTGTCCTATGGCTAAGGAAAAGATCAGCTACCGATGCACCGACTGCGGGTGGACTTCACCCAAATGGGTCGGCCAGTGTCGCGAGTGCCAGGCGTGGGGAACAGTGGAAGAGGCCAGCGCGGGTGGCGCCATCGCTGGTGTTGCCACGCCGGTTGCACCCAGGGTTGTTGCCCGACCTATTGCTGACGTTGATTCTGCTCAAGTCCAGTCTCGTCCAACAGGGGTGGGGGAAGTTGACCGCGTCTTGGGTGGGGGCATTGTTCCCGGTGCGGTGATCCTTCTTGCCGGTGAACCGGGTGTTGGCAAATCAACACTTCTTTTAGACGTTGCCGCACGCGCCGCGCGGGATTCAGGGAAAAAGGGGCCGGTTCTTTACATCACGGGTGAAGAATCATCGTCGCAAGTAAAGGCTCGGGCAGAACGCATTGGAGCAATCCACGATGATCTTCTGCTCGCCGACGATAATTCTTTGCCGACCATTTTGGGGCACGTGGATGCGACTTCTCCTTCGCTTCTGGTGGTTGATTCGGTTCAGACCATTCAGTCTCCACAGGTTGATGGTGGCGCGGGTGGTGTCGCGCAGGTACGTGCTGTTGCCGCTGGGCTGATTCGTTTGGCTAAGGAACGAAACCTGCCGATTCTTCTGGTTGGGCACGTAACAAAAGACGGTGGGATCGCCGGTCCTCGCGTCCTTGAGCACCTTGTGGATGTGGTGTGTCAGTTTGAGGGCGAACGCCATTCGCGCCTACGCCTGTTGCGGGCAGTCAAGAACCGCTACGGACCGACTGACGAGGTTGGTTGTTTTGAACTGATCGATTCTGGGATCCGCGCTCTGGAGGATCCTTCCGGATTGTTCTTGTCACAGACGTCGCGTGATGTCCCAGGATCGTGCGCGACCGTGTCGCTTGAGGGCCGACGCCCCATGCCGATCGAGATTCAAGCTCTTCTTGCCCCCAGCGCGGGCGGATCTCCCCGGCGCACAACATCGGGCGTCGACCATTCGCGTGTTTCGATGATCTTGGCGGTGGCACAATCGCGATTGGGACTCGATTCGTCTTCCTTAGACGTGTATGCCTCAACCGTTGGTGGAGCCAAGACAACCGAGCCCGCCATTGACCTTGCTACCGCCATTGCAATCGTCTCAGCTTTTAAGGGCACTCCCCCACGGGAGTCACTCGTTGCGATGGGTGAAATCGGTTTAACCGGAGAAATCCGAGCATGCACCGGACTTGGGCGTCGCCTCACGGAAGCCGCTCGTCTGGGGTTCACAACGGCTATCATTCCCGCACAGGGGAGTGAAGATTTACCACCAATCGAGGGAATGAACGTGTTCACCGTCTCTGATCTTTCAACAGCCATTCGTGTTGGGCTCCCGTAAAATTTCAATAGATGCTCGATAAAGGAAGGTCCGAGCGATGACCGACGATTCCGTGACTCTCCGTGAAGCCCTGCAGGCTGTTGCTCCAGGCACAGACCTCCGCGAGGGCCTTGAACGCATTAAGCGTTCGCACACGGGCGCATTGATCGTGCTCGGATACACGCCTGAAATTGAAGCCATGTGTTCGGGTGGCTTCGATCTGGATATTCCTTTCAGCGCTTCGCGTCTTCGCGAACTCTGCAAGATGGACGGCGCTGTCATCTTGGACAAAAACAACTGGCAGATCCGAAAGGCGAACGTCCAGCTACTTCCAGACCCGTCGATTCCGACGGAAGAATCCGGTATGCGCCACCGCACGGCTCAGCGTACCGCCCGCCAAACACACTTGCCTGTCCTGTCGCTCTCGGCGTCGATGCGCATGATTTCCATCTACGTTGGACCTCATCATCACTTGGTTGAAGAGCCTGAAGCTCTGCTGGCGCGCGCAAACCTGGCCGTCGACACATTGGATCGCTACTCACAGCGTCTTGACGAGGTCCTCCAGACTCTGACCGTTCTTGAGATGCGCGATTCTGCGACCGTTCGTGATGTCGCAACCGTTATGCAGCGCATGGAAATGATCCGCAGGATCGCATCCGAGATTAATGGCTATCTTGAAGAACTCGGTTCGGAAGGTCGACTACTTGCACTGCAGCTTGATGATCTGATCCGAGGCTCTGCATCCGAACGTGCGCTGGTGATGCGCGATTATATTCGGGATCCAGCACATGTTGCTTCGGTCGAAAAGCATCTGTCGGATATGCCCAGTGAAAAGCTCGTCGACCTGACAGTAATCGCTAACGTTCTTGGCCTGTCCGTCTTTGAGGTCGCTGACCTAGACCGTGAGATCCAACCTCGTGGTATTCGTTCGTTGTCGTTGGTTCCGCATCTTCCGTGGAGCGTCATCAAAGAACTGACCACTCACTGGGATTCATTCGCATCTCTACGTGGAGCTTCTGTGGACGAACTCCAGAGCATCGAAGGAATCGGCCCCTATCGCGCACGCTTGATTCGCGACAGTTTGGAACACCAAGCCCAGGTTGCCGCAAACGGAATTGTTGGCTGGTAACTCTTTGAATTTAGCACTACTCCAGACTGCATCAGCCTTCTGGTGAAGTAGCTGTTGAACCAACAGACTTTTCAGCTTCAGTTCATTCTGCGAGGTTTTCTCAGGCTCGACGAACCTACTGAGCCCTACGCAGCAGGATCCGGTTCGGGGGCAATCACAACAAACGCACTCTTATCCGTTACCGAGCGAGCTCCCACATACAGCTGAGCGTTATAAGTTCCCGCACCGGCAACCGGTGCCGAACTGGTTTCTTCACCTTCAGCAAGCTCAACGCATCCGCCTAAGTGATGACGCCCATCCCACGTGATACTGGTAGCCCATTCAAGGTCAGGGGTCAATACCAGCTTCGTCGCCGTCTCATCGAACGCAGAACACTGCGCTGAATCATAAATCAGCTGGTCACCACTGGTGATCTTGAGTGAAACCTGCCCGAAGGTTGTCCAGCAGGAAATATTTCCCTCATTCCTCACGGTAACGCTGACTCCCTCGCCAGCGCCCTCATTCGTATCCGTCGTCGACGCCTGATACTTAATCGCGGCCGAAGTACAGCGAGGGATCGTCACCGAATCATCGGCAGCAATAATCCCATCCTCGGTGACCTTATCGGTTGAGCGAAGACGAATCTCACCATCACCAGATTGCACCGTCTCTTCGGTGTACACCGAAATCGACTGAGGTCCTTCCACCTGCTTCTTCGTTGCATCCGTTGCCATCATGACGAGCGAATAGATGCCCCACCCAAGCAGAGCAATAATCAGAAGAAGACCCGTGCCCGTGATGATACGTCGTGGCCAGAGGTTCACTTTTTTCACGCGCTTCTTCGCAGGCTGAGGCCGAGGTGCTTTGGAAGATGAGCCCATCGCCGAATTCCTCCTTATGAAGTAAAAGCAGGCAAAAACGTGTGGTTCGTCGAATCAGGCGGGGCTGACATTCGGGCTGTGATGCTCAGGATCCTCGTCCGCATCGATGACGCACCAGCGTTCAACGATAACTGCACACACGCACCAAATGATTCCCGCAACGGCGCTCAATCCAGAAATCACAGCATTGGCAACCATTGCTGGAGCCCCAATACGTGCCATCGAAATGAGCATGAGAGCGATAAGCGTACCCGTGACGATTGATGAAACATACGCGCTGGCGCGGGCTGCCACGGCGATACGCAACGCATTGAGCGCATTCACCCAGGTTTTACGGTGGGCACAATAGCGCTTCACATGAATACCCGACCAGATCAGCATGAGTGCAAGGAAAAGTTCAAGCACCATGATCATCGGAGTAACTTCAAGTGGAGTGCCACCCGTGATGACAACACCCATTCCGATCACGCCCACCACGAGCAACGCAATGATTGCGTACCCAATCAGACGAGGTAACGAAACGGGTTTCATTCACTCACCCTGATCTTTAGTCAGTGGAATGTGTCCAGTTGAAGAGGGACGAACCACAACCTTGCGGATGATCGATGTCTTCGTTGCTTCAGAGTCATCGATCGGACCGCGAAGCGCATCTGCCGGTAGCTGGGGATCAACGATTGAACGACGCTGAACGGCCCCAGATGACGAAAGAGCATCAACGGGGCTTGGTTCGTCAACAATACGCACCTCATGATGAGAGAAATCCCAACTCGGAAGAGCACGTGACGTCGGCCGAACCTCAACCTTCCGAGCGTTTTCAGGCACACGATCTTCGGTCGGGTTCGGCTCTTGGGCTTCGTTACGCGGGAACAGTGGGAACCACTTCAGTGAGCGCCCAAACCCCTGCAGACGGTGGGAAGACGTCGACTTGGAAACGGGTTCTGACTCCCGGCCAGCCTCTTCACCCGCTGATGCTTCTTCATCGTCATGAACGTCGGCATCATCATCTGCAAGAGATTCTTCCTGCGTATCCACGTTAGGAGGAATAGGAGCCTCGTCGCTCATCTCGACGGGCGATTCCGATTCCGTTTCGTTCCCTTCGCTCAAGTCGTCCTGATAAAGCGTCGCCCGATTATCAACGTCCAGCTCAGGCACCTCGACGATATCGCCAGATTCTTCCTGGTACTGAAAGTCAGCTTCGTCCTGCTCAGCAACGGTTTCTGAGGCCTCGTCGACACGGATCAGCGACCACTTGGCCCACAACGCGTTCCAGAGTTTGTCGTCTGCGCCCTTAGCCGGTTGCAGATTCACGCGAGAGATAGCCGGCATACGGTCAAGACGAGTCTCTTCACCTTCAAGAGTCGGAGGGGCGGCTAACGCGACCGACAGATCCGACAGATCCAAGTCAGACAAGCTCGGAACACGTGGCGTCGTAGACTCAGCATCAACGCCAACAGCAACATCAGAGTCCTGTCGAGACTCAGACTCCGATTCAGGCATCGCGTCAGCCGAACGTGTCTCTTCGGGGTACACAATCGAAGAGGCACGAGCAGACGAACCAGCATTCAGATACTCATCTGACTCAGCGACAACGGACGCCGGGTCCATCAGCCAATCTTCAACCGCGTCAATGATGCCATCTTTGTCAGACGCATCGTTGAAAAGCTTTTCAACTTCCACTCCATCAAGCTGCGCCGAAGAATCAACCATCAACCAAGGAGCGAGAACAAAAGCACGAGAATGCGCGCGAATATGCGGAAGAACAAGCACGCCATCGTCGTATGAAATACCCGCGTAATCGACAATGTCAATGTCCAGGGTGCGCGCACCCCAGTGCTCGCTACGTTCGCGCCCAGCTACGTCCTCAAGTGCGTGGGCAACGTCGAGGACCTCGCGCGGGGTCAAATCTGTATCAACCAGTACGACAGCATTCCAGTAGTCGCTCTGCGACTCCTGGCTCTCATCCAAAACAGGAAGTGTGCGTAGGATCGGCGATACGTTCACAACGTCGAAACGCACATCATCGATCAACGCTTCGATTGCCGAAGCGAAGGTTGACGGCACGTCACCAATATTTCCGCCCAATGCCAAGACCACTCGGACGGGCAATGCCGGACGTTCCTCACCCTGATCGGATACCTCATCTGATTCCTCGTCTACCTCGGAATCAAGGGCAAGGACAGGAACCAAAGCTGACGGTGGCGGCGAAGAAGAATCCGTGTCCACGACTAACGCCGATTCGCCCAGGTTCGCGAGCCGATCATCATCGGCCATATCACCGCCGGTAGCGACCAGGCCGGTGTGGCTGGCCTTACCGACAAGGGAACGATCCTGGGCAGAATCTGACGCGCCAGCTGAGGCGGACACATCAGGAGACGAAGATGCAGATGACGACACAGCAAGCGGAACCTTCCCGCGACGAACCGTCACCGACACATCCACAAATGGCTGTTCAAGCGGAGCCTGGGGCTTGTGAACCGTCACTTCAACGCCGAGGACGTGAGCCAAGCGCAAAAGACGCATCGCAATCGCATTGCCGAGGGTCTCGATCAGCTTCACGGACGGACCTGAAACAATCGACATGATTTCATCCGCGACCAGCGCATACGACACGGTGTCGGCGATATCATCTGACAATGCGGAAGCGGACGTATCCACCCACAGGGCACAGTCGACGATAAACGGCTGGGGCGCGTCATGCTCGAAGTCAAATACACCGTGAGCAGCCTCAACGTGCAGACCACGCAAAGTGATGACGTCAAGCGGCGAGCTCATCGCGTTTCCTCATTTCCTTCACGCATCATGGCAACATTCAAGCCAACGTTGTGAACGCGAACCGCCCACACACTGTTACGCATGCACGTCACACTGATTCGACCAGTTTCTTCGTCCACGTCCCGCCCAGTCGCTTTGATGAAACGCTTACGGGACGCACCGATAAGAATAGGGTAGCCCAGTGCGGTCAGTTCCCCTAGAGAACGCACAATCTGCCAGCATTGTTCGTTCGTCAGCGAGAATCCGAGACCGGGATCGATGACAATCGCATCGCCATTCACGCCGGCGTCCAGAGCCAAATCAACCTGGTGCATCAGACGCTCCGACAGTGTTGTCATCAGGTCGGGGCCGTAGTCGAAATGTTCACCGGGCATTCCGGGAAGCGCACGATAGTGCTGAAGAATGAAACCCGCCTTCGTATCTGCAACAACCGAGAGCATCTGCGGATCCCAGCCACCACCGGACACATCGTTAATAATCAGTGCCCCAGCTTCCATGGCACGCACAGCGCTCGCAGCGTGCAACGTATCAACCGAGCAGACGATCCCATCTTCAGCCAACGATGAAACGACGGGACCAATGCGTTTCCACTCTTCGTCCATATCAATCCGCGTTGACCCGGGAGCGGTGGACTCGCCACCAATGTCGACCAGTGCAGCCCCTTCGGCGATCATCTGGTGCGCATGTTCGATCGCGGCGTCCACGTGCGCCCATTTCCCGCCGTCTGAAAAAGAGTCGGGAGTGACGTTGAGGACGCCCATGACCAGCGTGTTTTCGCCCCCAAGCGTGCGACCGTCAGGCAGAAGCGGACCGCGGAGGTTCACGAACGATCACCTCCAAGGACTAGAGCCATCATCTCAGCGCGCGTCGTACCGTCATTCATGATTCCGCGCAGTGCACTGGTGACAGTGGAAGACCCGGGCTTCGTGATGCCACGCATGGACATGCACATGTGCTCTGCTTCCATAACGACGATGACTCCCTGGGGGTGAAGAACCTCGTCGATGGCGTCCGCGATCTGCGCGGTCAGGCGTTCTTGAACCTGGGGACGACGCGCGTAGCCTTCGACGACACGTGCGAGCTTCGACAGGCCAGTGACCTTGCCACCGCAAGGAATATAACCGACGTGTGCCCGACCGTAGAAAGGGAGCAGGTGGTGTTCGCAGACAGAGTGGAAGGTGATGTCGCGAACCAGGACAAGTTCGTCCGTTCCCGCCTCAAACTGAGTACGCAGGTAGTCGCGCGGGTCTTCTTCCAAGCCAGAAAGCATTTCACGCCATGCGCGTGCCATCCGGTCAGGAGTTCCCGCCAAACCTTCGCGCGTCGGGTCCTCACCGATCGCAATCAGCAGGTCTCGCGACGCTTTTTCCACGCCGGCTGCGTCGTACGCCATCAGTTCTCCCCTGCCTGACTTTCGTTCGTCGACGAGGCCGAGGCCTCTTCAACACGGTCAGCTTCCGGGGCCGGCGCAGTGGGAGTCTGAGCCGAGGGAATACCCACGGGGTTACCCAAGCGAGCACCTTCGATAGCGGCATCCGCGCCGTAGTTCCAAACGGGGCGCTCATCCTGCTTAACGACATCCTTGAAGATCTCAGCAAGCTGAGCTTCATCCAGGGTCTCTTCGTCCAGCAGGCGCTGGGCAAGGGTGTCCAAAACATCGCGGTTCTTGGTCAGAATCTCCCATGCTTCGCGCATAGCGCCATCCAAGAGCAGGCGAACTTCATCGTCGATGATGCCAGCCATCTCGTTAGAGTAGGAGCGAGCTTCAGAGCCACCGCCGTGTCCGAAAGCTTCGGTGTCGGTGGTGCCAAGCTTGACCAGACCCACGCGGTCAGACATACCGTAATCAGTAATCATGGCGCGTGCGGTCTTGGTGGCCTGCTGAATGTCGTTTGCCGGGCCCGTCGACGGATCGCGGAAGACGAGTTCTTCGGCTACACGACCACCCATTGCGTACACCAGTTCATCGAGGAGCTGGTTGCGCGTGTGGTTGAAGCGGTCTTCGGTCGGCATGACCATGGTGTAGCCGAGCGCGCGGCCACGCGGCAGGATCGTCACCTTCGTGACTGGGTCGGTATAGCGCAACGCTGCGGCGCAGAGTGCGTGGCCACCCTCGTGGTAGGCGGTAACGGCCTTGTCATGGTCGTTCATCACGCGGGTGCGCTTCTGCGGGCCGGCAATCACGCGATCGATTGCTTCGTCAATCGCACGATTGTCGATCAGGTCCGCGTTCGAGCGCGCTGTCAACAGGGCTGCTTCGTTCAGAACGTTAGCCAAGTCAGCGCCGGTGAAACCAGGGGTGCGCTTCGCGATCTGACGCAGATCAACGTCGTTGGTCATGGGCTTGCCACCAGCGTGGACCTTCAGGATGGCTTCGCGGCCCTTCAAGTCGGGAGCTTCAACAGCGATCTGACGGTCAAAACGACCCGGGCGAAGAAGAGCCGGATCCAAAATGTCGGGGCGGTTCGTTGCGGCGATCATGATGATGTTCGCACGCTCGTCGAAGCCGTCCATTTCAACCAGCAACTGGTTCAGAGTCTGTTCACGTTCGTCGTTGCCACCGCCAATGCCGGAGCCACGGTGGCGACCAACTGCGTCGATTTCGTCGACGAAGATGATCGCGGGAGCCGCCTTCTTGGCGCGCTCGAACAGGTCGCGAACACGAGAGGCACCGACGCCGACGTAGAGTTCCATGAACTCCGAACCGGAGATTGAGAAGAACGGGGCATGCGCTTCACCGGCGACTGCCTTGGCCAGCAGGGTCTTGCCGGTTCCGGGAGGACCGTAGAGCAGAACACCACGCGGAATGCGTGCGCCAACCTTGTGGAACTTGTCAGGCGAAGCCAAGAACTCGCGGATTTCTTCGAGTTCTTCGACGGCCTCGTCTTCTCCGGCAACGTCAGCAAAAGAGATGTCGGGGCGTTCCTGGTTAAATTCTTTTACCTTGGATTGGGCGAATCCGCCCATCATCCGCGAGCCGGACAATCTGGACATCAAGAACCAGAAGGCGAGCATCAGGATCAAGATGGGGACGACCATCTGTAGGACGGCAGAAATGGCTGACCCCTGGGGGCGAATGGCGTTCCATCCCCGTACGGGACTCTTTTCAGTGACCGTGGTAAGAATCTCTTCGGTCTGGGTGTACGAGTACGTGAAGTAGACGTTCTTACCCAGGTTGCGAGTCCTGTCCCCCAGGCCGGTGGCCTCGTGTGTGTAGTCCTGCGTCAGCGTCAGGTTGACCTGCTGGGTGCCCTCGTTCAGGACAACGCGTGACACGGTTTCACCCTTGAGGATTTCGAGGCCCTCGGACGTGTCAACTGCGCGCGGTTGGAAGTACTGCCAGAGGAACCATCCACCGATCATGAGAATAATGAAAGGGACGATGATTCCAGTCCAGCGAACTCGTTTCTTCTTTGCCTTTTCAGCCACTAGTTTCCTTTGAAGTACGATAGATCAGTGTGAGTACACGGACGGCTTGAGCGTTCCAACGAACGGCAGGTTCCTGTACTTTTCGGCGTAGTCGAGGCCGTATCCGACGACGAATTCATCAGGAATGTCGAAACCGACGTAGGAAACTTTCACGTCTACCTTCAGTGCTTCCGGCTTGCGCAGGGCGGTGGCGATCTTGACGCTCTTCGCTCCACGCGATTCAAGGTTGGTCTTCAACCACGCAAGGGTCAGGCCGGAGTCGATGATGTCTTCAACGATCAGCACGTCGCGACCATCCACATCGTGGTCTAGGTCTTTCAGGATTCGGACAACACCCGACGACTTAGTACCACTGCCGTACGAGGAGACGGCCATCCAGTCCATTTCCAGCGGAGTGTGCAGTTTGCGTGACAGGTCAGCCATCACCATGACAGCGCCACGAAGGACGCCAACGATGAGGATTTCTTTGCCCTGATAATCCGCATCAATTTGCGCGGCCATTTCGCTCAGGCGCTGGTCAAGCTGCTCTGCCGTGACCAGAATTTCCTGCAGGTCGTCGCCCATATCCTGTGCGTCCACGTCATCTTCTTTCCGTGAATGCGCCCCCAATTCGAGAAGCGCCCTACCATCAAGATTGCCACATGTGCCCGCCTGACGCGATCCATCGCGTTCTTTGTCACCTTAGGGCGAACGCGCCACTGGGGTTCGACGCTAGCGAGTGCGATGAAGTGGGACGAGGCTGGCCCCATTTTCTTTGTCTTTTAGCCGAAAAATGGCCAGTGAGGGCACCTCGATTTCCTTCTGACCGTGCCAATTCACGACAAGGTTGTCGACGCGATCAATGTGGGTCATAGAGAGCTTTGATTCGTCAGCTCCGCATTCGATGAGGAAGCGTCGAATGATGCGGGTTCTGACGGCTTGCGGAAGTGATTTCAACGGTTCGACTCTAAGAGCCACCGTTTGAGTGCCCGCCGCGGGATACGTGTGGGGGGCCTCGTCGATGGGGGAAAGCGAAACGGGGCGCTCTAGCGTCACTTTCACGCGCGCCCACTCCCTATCAGCCCACTGGTTCAGGGCATCATCGTCGCGCGCCACAAGGCTCGCCGTGCGCGCTAGGGCAAGTGCAGGGTCACTACCGAGCGCCTCCCCCAGTAGCGGAATCGCACGGTGACGCAGAGCAGATCGGCGAAGAGGAGACCCGTCGGCAGTCTTCCAAGGACCATCGGGATAGTTCGTCGGATCATCAACAAAGCCAACTGCAAGCGCCTGACAGGTAGCGATCGTGTCGGCTCGACGCAGGTGTAGCAGGGGACGAATCCACCTAATCCCCTCGCGGTCGGTCGCATCTTGACGCATCGCGCGTAGCGAATGTGCTCCCGAGCCTCGCCCTAGGCGCAGGAGAACCGTTTCCGCCTGATCGTCCAACGTATGCCCCAGCAGAATCGGAGCATCATAGGAACGCGCCGCCCGCGCGAGTACCTCACGACGCGCCTCGCGCCCAGCACCTTCAGGACCGCCTTTATCCGCGAGCGCGACCCGCACAACGTGAGAGTCGGCTCCATAGGATCGGGCAAGGTCTCCGACGGCGCGTGCCTCGTCAGCTGATTCCGCGCGAACTCCGTGGTCGACAGTCACAGTGACAATGTTGAGCCTCAAGCGGGAGGCACAATCTAGAGCACACAAGGTGAGCGCCAACGAATCGGCGCCACCGGACAAGCCGATAACAACAGCGGAGCCCGGCTGGAATTCCTTCAAACACGCCCAGACGGCACGCGATACTCTGCCGAGTCCGCCACCGGGGTTTGGGCCGATACGCGACGAAAGAGAGGGTGTTTCAGCCAACGCGCATAGTCCACAAGTCGGGGTGTGCGCATTCGTGAGCCGAAGGAACGTTCGCTTCGTCTTCAACTAGTCGTGGCAGATGCCCACCGTGGATGATGAATCGAGCAAATTCTTCAATACCGTCACGGCTGGGATTGTCAGGCACATGAGTGTTCTGGTTCTCGTCGGTTGGCTCGCCAACTCCGACGTAGTCAATCAGGGAACGAACAGAGACACGAGGCCCGTGACTGCGCAACCACTCCACCGAGGACAGGTCCTTTGCCGTCAGAGTGTCCATACATGCGTCGACAAGAGCGTCAGCAAGCAGGAGTCGTTCAATGAAAACGTCCAGCCCACCATCCGGTTTCCAGAGGAAGGGCGCGGCGCTCAAGATGACGCCATAGAGACCCGCATGCATATTGACCCACTTACACCATTGAGACTGATCCAAGGAATAGCGGTGGGTGCGTTCCAAAATGTTGGGAGCCAGCAGAACACGCGAGCTGGTTGTCGGATCCCACAGGGCGGTCGCGTGCATCGTGAGCGTGCGGGTAATCCTTGCCCCAGTGACAACATCCATCAGAGATTCGTTGGGCATCGACTGGTCATAGATCCTGGCGACCATTGAGGCGAAGGTATGACGATCAACCACATAGGTCGGCTGATTGACTACACAATCGGTCGCTTCGTCTAGTCCGGTCAACTTGGCAAGCCTGCGATCTGCCCACCCGGTTGCTTTCTTCAGCATCGCAACACACGTATAGGCATTCGACGAGTGAGTCGCCGGGCCAGCATAGGACAAGGCGTTCATCACGGACGCCATAGCGGACGCGCCAAAAGGTACCTGCATGACCCCAGTCTAAAAGGAAAGTACCGTCCCGACCTCTTAGCCGGAGAAACGTGCACGGGTGAATAGAGGAAAGGTGGTGCGAGTGCACATCCAGCGTGTCTAAGAGCTACGACATTACTCGAGAGGGCCACACGCCCCGGCACGTCAAAGAACTACGGCATCACTCCAGAGGGCCACACGCCCCAGCGCGTCAGAGAGCTGCAAGTGCGCCGACGAACTTATCCAACGCGGGACGCGTGTTTGCAGCTGCATCGTCAGGAACGTTCTCTGTGCCGATCACGTAGACCAACAGTCGGCCGCTGGAGGTCGACACGATGCCAGCGAGGGACGAAACCGTCGACAGCGAACCAGTCTTGGCCTGTGCGTTTGCCCAGGCGGCAGAGTTGGACATACGACGTGCCATCGTCCCATCAAGGCCGGCCCACGGCAGTGAACGGACCAGGTCAGCCGTGCCACCCGACCCCATAACGGACGATTGGATGACATGTGCCAGCGTGTAGGGGGCTATTCTGTCGTTGCTCGACAGGCCCGAGCAGTCGTCTAGGCGCAGCCCATCAATAGGGTGTCCCGCGTTCGCGAGAGTGGTGGCAAGAGTGGCGGTCGCTCCTTGGTACGAGGTCTCTTGTCCTGCCGCGGATGCACTCAATCGGCAGTATTGGTCGGCAAGCGTGTTGTCAGAGTGGTGAAGCATCCATCTGACCTGTTCAGCGACCGTTGCTGAGTCGACTTCTGCGATCTTCTGCGCCTCTTCGGGGGCAGTGGCAACAGAGCCTAGGGTTGTCGCAATTCCGGCCGAGTACAGGGCGTTCGCGAACACCTGCGCGACTTGCGCTTCGGGGTCAGCAAAGAAGGAGTAGGCGTCAGGCACTGTCCTGCCAGCATCGATGGCCATCGCCCCAACATGTCCCTCGAACTCACCAGCACCCTGAGAAATCCAGTCTGAGAAATAGTCGGGGCCAACAAACGGATCGGCTTGCCAGTAGAGGGTGGTTGCGCTCAACCCAGCTTCGGCCAGCGCCTTCGCGGTTTCGTTTGCCAGATCGACGAGGCCGGCTCGCCCATTGACCTCACTGCTGTTCGAGGGGCCGGTGCCAAGAAGTAGATCCCCATCGGAGGACAGGTAGATGTCTGAGCCTTGAAGCTGAACGCGCGTCTTCAACGTTGAGGAGGGATCAAGGGTGTTGAGCGCGGTAAATGCTGTCAGAACTTTTGTGATTGATGCGGGAGTGTGCCCTTGGTTTGCTCCAGAATCCAGCAGAACTGTGCCCGTTTGCGCATCAAGGACGCTTCCCCATGTCGTGTACTGACCTTCGGTGCCTGCTCGGGTGACAGATGCCCAGGCGGCTGCGACAGCGTCAGGAGATACTTCAGCGCCTTGCGAAAGCGTTGCTGGCGAGAGGGATTGGGGTTGTTCAGCGGGAAATCCGGGAATCGGAGTCGCTTGCACATCTGACGAGGTTCGCGCAGCCGACGAGGCACTATCACCAATATCGGCACTGTTGCACGCAGCAAGACCCGCAACTAGGCCTACAGCGCATACAATCACACCAACAGTCCTGTGACGCATGGATCTCCTCGAGGTTAAATACACTGGTTTCAACAGTAGCGTTTCGGGTAGCAGGCAGGCGGTCCGACACCCATAGGGCCATCTCGATGATGAAGGAGCTCACCATGATGGAATTCGACGTGACCATCGAAATCCCCAAGGGGAATAGAAACAAGTACGAGATCGATCATGAGACCGGGCGTATCCGTCTGGATCGTATGCTCTTCACCTCGACGCGTTATCCGGACGATTACGGTTTTATCGATGACACCCTCGGTGAAGACGGCGACCCGCTTGATGCGCTGGTTCTGCTTGAAGAACCCACGTTCCCCGGTTGTGTGATTCGTTGCCGCGCTCTGGGTATGTTCCGTATGCGCGACGAAAAGGGCGGTGACGACAAGGTTCTGTGTGTCCCCGCATCTGACCAGCGCGCCTCATGGCGTACCGACATCGATGATGTGTCAGAGTTCCACCGTCTTGAAATCCAGCACTTCTTCGAGGTCTACAAGGATCTTGAGCCCGGCAAGAGCGTTGAAGGCGCTCACTGGGTAGGTCGTGAGGCCGCGGAAGAGGAAATTCGTCGCTCCTATGAGCGCGCCAAGGAAGAGGGCTACGGCTCTCACTGAGGATCGTCGCTCCGTCGGACGCCCTCGACTGATACGACGTCTCGTACGCCCCCGGACGCTCGCGCTTCGGCACGTAGCAGCCGGGGGCGTCGCATTGGGACACGGCAGACATAGTGGTGGCCGGCATCTTCTCCGGATGCCGGCCACCACTATGTCTGGGAAGCGCCCATTGAGGCGCGAGTGTTCGTTCAGACCACGCGCACCGCGTAGGGGAGGACAGAGCCCCACCCGTAAATCGAGGTGATACGCACGGGAACTCCGAAAGTCGGAGCTTCGATGATCTGGTTGTTACCCAGGTAGATGGCAACGTGGTCAATGTTGCCGCCGTCCCAGTTCCAGAAGATCAGGTCGCCGGGCTGCGCCTGACTGACGGGTACGCGGTAGCCTTCGCTGTACTGCGCCTGCGACCAGTGGGTCAGGTAGATTCCCTGCGAACGGTAGGCCATGGTGACCAGACCGGAGCAGTCGTATCCGGGGCCTTCACCGCCCCACACGTAGGGGGCGCCGAGCTTGCTCTTGGCCCAGGCGATCGCACCGGCTGCGGCGTCACTTCCGCCACCGCCACCGCCGCTGGGCGGGTCATAGCTTGGAGCCGGGGGTGTGTAGGGCGCGGGTCGCGAAGCGGCTTCTTCCGCTGCTCGGCGAGCGGCCTCTGCGCGGCGAGCCGCTTCGGCTTCTGCGGCACGACGGGCGGCTTCGGCTGCTGCAGCCTGACGCTGGGCTTCAAGAGCCGCTTCGCGTTCTTGGATCAGTTCGACCGTGGTGTTCTGCTTGCGGGCGAGCTCAGCAAGGTAACCTTGGCGGGCTGCCTCGGTGGTTTCTTGAAGAGCGAGTGCCTTCTGGGAACTTGCCTGCGCAGCTTCAGTGCGTCGCTGTACTTCAGTCGTTGCTTCAGTTTGTGCAACAACTGCTTCGTCGGCAGCTTTCTGCATGACGTTGGCAACCTGTTGAAGGGCAGCAACGCGTTGCATCTTTGCGTCAGCTGAAGCGGAGAAAGCTTCGATTGATGCCTGCTTGGTTTCAACGGTGCGCAGACCATCCGCGTTCACGTAGGGGGCAAGGGTATCGATTTCGGATCCGCCATCGCGGTACGCAGTCTGTACGATTGAGGCGATTTCTTTCTTGCCCGCTTCAAAGTTCGCTTTTGCTTCATCTGCATCAGCTTGCGCTGAGCTAGCAGTGTTCTTGGCTTCTGCGAGGGCTATGTTGGCTGCGTTGAGCTCTTCTGCTGCGATCTGAGCGGCCCGAAGTGCTTGATCCGCTTCAGCCTTCACTGATGCAAGGCGAACCTCGATCTGAGCCACTGAAAGCTTGGTAGCTTCTTCTTCTGCCTGCGCGCGGGCAATGTCCGCTTCTGAGGGGGTAGCTTGCGCCATTTGTGGGGCGATCAGCGCCATGCTGGCAAGCAGAACCATTGCTCCTGCACGGAAGCGGAGACGCTGCGAACGTCTTGACTGGTTGAACACTACTTCACCTGTCGTCGGGAACATATACGAGCATCGTCATCAGACAGTGCACCTGTGGTGAGAGTAGTCACTCTGAACGACAAAAGCAACACCTGCAACTATTTTCACATCTTTCCCATTTGCAACATTGACAACATCAGCAACATGTTTTTAGTCATCATCTCGCCCTGCGTTATATAAGTCCCTGGACTGAACAGGCTCGCGACCAGCGCTTTTTCTCCTCTTAGGCTGGACACGTGATCTTACGAATGCCTCGCTGACTGCAGGTCAGCCACTTTCAGGACCAGCGCTCAAGCGCGCCGAGCAAGTAGCAAAGCGCTTTGCCTTGTGCCTCGACCGTCACGTCGACAATGCGCTCGCGGTCGCGAACGTCGTTCTCATCCAGCACACGCTGACGGGTGACACGCACGTTGTCGGCCGGGCCACGCCGTCGAATCCCATCGTGCGCCTCCGTTTGTGCGCAGTAAGTCCCAAGAATGACGCACACCTACCCGCCCACCCAGGAAGTCCTGCCGGACTTGGGGGAACCTCGTAAGGTTGTCGTATGACTGACGAGGATCTCGAGACACGCACACTTCACACTCGTGAAGTGTCCACGGACAGTGAGCACCTAGAGGGTCTCGCCGCTTCGGATAGGGAACCCACCTATGACGTGATGAACCCCTGGGGTGAAGACGGGCCAGCTCCGGTTGGCCAGTGGCGCACCGACATCCTGGGGCCGGCTTATCAGTCACAGACGATCGAACTGATCGCAGATGCCGAGGGCGACAACGTGGCAACGCTGGTGAAGTATCTTCCCCACCGCGACCCAGATGTCAGCGAAAATGCGAAAGCATTCCCGAAGAGCGTCACTCTGTACCTACACGGGCGCAACGACTATTTCTTCCAGACTGAGCTGGCGCAGACGTTCGCCGAAGCGGGTTCCGCTTTCTATGCGCTTGACCTGCGCAAATACGGTCGTTCACTTCGCCCCTGGCAAACGATCGGCTACACGGACAACCTGAATGTCTACGACGAGGAGATTGGCGAAGCACTCGACATCATTGCCGAAGAGAATCCAAATCTGCCCCTGATCCTGTCGGGACATTCAACGGGTGGCTTGATCGCAACGTTGTGGGCGCATCGTCACCCTGGCGCGTTCGACGCATTAATTTTGAATTCAGCGTGGTTAGAGATGCACACGCTGGCAAATCTGCGGACGACGGTCGCGCCTGTCCTAGAACGGATCGCGCAACGCAACCCTCGCTGGGAAGTTCCCGGTGGCGGTGGCTCCGGCTTCTACGGGCGTTCACTAACTCAAGGCTGGGCAACGTCCGGTCTGACTGTGCCACGAGCGTGCGCAGACAATCCCGACGATCCAGCGGTGAAGGGCTGGGAGTATGCGCTGGCCTGGAAGCGCCCGGACTCATATCCGATTCCCGCCGCATGGTTGGACGCAATTATGGATGGACACAACACGGTCGAAAACGACGTGCACCTGTCATGCCCGGTTCTGTCAATGATGTCGACCTCGTCGTACACGGGCGAAGAATGGTCAGAACGCGTCTTTTCGTCTGACGTTGTCTTGGACGTCGAGGTTATTGCTGAACGCTCAATGAATCTTGCTGATTGCGTGACGATTGCTCGTTTCCCAGGCAAGCATGACCTATTCTTGTCCGACCCGGATGTGCGCGCGAATGTACGTCACACGATGAAACGCTGGATCGAAGCGTTCGTCATGCCCGTTGAGTAAACCAACCGGCAACTAGGTCGCGAGCGGTCAGAAGCGGGTCACCGCCCGTGTTTCCCCATGCCCGAAGAAGCAGGAACGGTGCGGTATTCGCGGATCATTTCGCGATTGACCTCTATAAGGGCCTCGGCAAGTGTTGGCCCTGCAAGGTTAACGATGTAGAGGTTATTCCAGGCGTTAGAAAAGTTGGGAAGAAGCTCTTCAAGCTCATCGACGTCGTTCCACTGTCCAAGCGCACTTCGAATCACGCCATCGACACCAAGTTGAAGGTCGGACGGCACCTTGAACGTTGGGGGCGCAACAAGGGGAACTGCCTGGCCGATAATCGCTCCAAGAATAGGAAGAGTCGATGCGGTGGCATCTAGGATCGGCACTCCATTTTCACGAGCTTGGCGAATATCGTCGGGTTCAGCGAAGCCAAGTTCATCTTTCGTTGCCGGGGCATCCATGGTGATGGAGTCGAAACCGTCCGCGTCGTCTGCCGGTTCATCATCCTCAGGTGTCTGTTCCAATGCTGGCGCATCGTGGTCGGAGTCATCTAAGGAAGCCGTGATTTCACTGATGCCTTGGGAGCCTTGGGACAACAAGGCTGGCGAGTGCATGTACAGGCGCGAGCCAACGGGCACAACGTCAAGGAAAACGCGTCCATTGGACATCGCTCGAACCTGAACCTCGTGAACTTCCACGCCAGAATTCGCCAGAACGTCCAGAGCGGGGCGAACCTGCGGATCAATTTCGCCGGTAACAACGATCAAGCGCGGGCCCGCACCCGGCGACGGGGGCATAGCGTCACGGAACTGCATCCACCCATGACGGAACGCGTCAAGACCACCGTCGTATTCGCGCGCCAGGTCACTCCACGACAAGGCAGCAGTGTCCGCCAAACGCGACAGAGAGCTAATGAGGGTGTCTGAATCGAGGTGTGTAATCACTTCAACGCTGACGACTTGCCCCGTCGCATCGAGGGCAGTCAAGCGTTGAGAATCTTCGTCTTCTTCGTGACCGCGAACAATATCCCGCCAAGTAATTGGGAAAAGCGGGCGGGAAACAATCTCCAAGACCTGCCCACACACAGCGTCGATAACGTCGCCAGTCAAACCAGAATCCAATGGGCGCCCAAATTGCGCAGGAACCAGACGACCGTTGTCGAACTCGAAAAGAGCCACTGGCGTTTCCTCCCTGGATTGACCGGACATATCGCCTTGCCGAGAAAGGCGATATGTCCCCCTATTGTTTCACATCTGACAGGTGCATAACACTGCCCAAAAAACTAGGGGTTCAATAAGAATTACGGCCTATGCTCTCCCTCAAATTCAGGGTCTCATCACGGGCTGTTCCACGTGGCGAACACACTGATTCACGCATTGGCGCCAAAAAGTATGCGACAAGACTGTGAAAACGCTAGCTCATGCGAAGATTCACCTATGAGCGTCACGTGGGATCCAGCCCCTACAACCGGGCATTCATCAACGCCGATCGATCCTGCCCCGAAGAATGGGACGGCAACACGACAAGCTGCGGTAGGCCAGATTGATCCGGAGTTTCTGCGGGTTCTGACCGAAACCGTCGACGGCGATGTAGATACGTCAACGGGGTCTCGTGCGCGCTTTTCCACGGATGCTGGCCTGTACCGCATTCCACCGTTGGCGATTGTGTTCCCGAAATCAATCGAGGATGTCGAGGCCGCTCTTGGCGTGGCGCGCACCTTCGGCGTCCCGGTGACGACGCGCGGTGGTGGCACATCCTGCTCCGGCAATGCTGTTGGCCCGGGTCTCATTATCGAATTCACCCGCTATTTGAACCGTGTGGTAAGCATTGATCCCGAGGCAAAGACCGCTGTCGTTGAGCCCGGATGCGTGCAGGCAACTTTGCAGGCCGCGGCGGCCCCTTTTGGGCTCCGTTTCGGTCCTGATCCGTCCAGCCAGAATCGCGCGACGATCGCGGGCATGGTTGGCAATAACGCGTGCGGCCCACATGCGACTGCTTGGGGGCGTACGGCTGACAACATCGTGTCCCTCGAATGCATCGACGGGCTGGGACGTCGATTCACGGCAACCACCGAACATGCCCCCGATATTCCCGAAGTTCCGGGTCTGACAGAGCTTGTGGATGCGAACCTGGCATTGATCCGCACTGAGCTTGGCACCTTCGGCCGCCAAGTATCCGGCTATTCGCTGGAACATGCGACGCCGGAAGGTCACCGTAATCTTGCCGCGATGCTGGTGGGCACCGAAGGCACGCTGGTCACGATCCTATCGGTCACAGTTCGTCTTGTTGACCTGCCGACGTCTCCCGTTTTGGTTGTCCTCGGCTATCAGAACATGATCGACGTTGCCGACGACGTGCCCGCGCTTTTGGAGCATCATCCTCTGGCGGTTGAGGGTATGGATAAGCGCCTCGTCGATGTTGTTCGCCAGCACCGAGGCCCGGGCACTGTCCCCGACCTACCGCCGGGCGAGGCCTGGATGATGTGCGAGGTCGGCGGAAGCTCGCCGGAGGAATCTCTGGAACGCGCTCACGCTTTGGCCGCGAGTGCGACCACCGACTCGGTCGCGATTTACCCGCCGGGTGACGATGCGGGTCGCTTGTGGCGTATTCGCGCTGATGGTGCTGGTCTTGGTGGCCGCACGCCGTTTGATCCAGCGTCAGGCAAAGGCAATGAGCAGGGGTGGCCAGGCTTCGAAGATGCCGCGGTTCCGCCCGCGAACTTGGGCGCATACCTGCGTGATTTCACTGCTCTGATGGATGAGTTCGACATTGACGGTCTGCTCTACGGTCACTTCGGTGACGGTTGCGTCCACGTTCGTCTTGATTACCCGTTGGACAGTGACGAGGGTGTCGCCCACACTCGTCGCTTCTTGGAGAGCGCGGCGACCGTGTGCGCGAAGCACGGTGGGTCTGTGTCGGGTGAGCACGGTGATGGTCGCGCTCGAACGGAGTTGTTGCGCTTCATGTATTCGCCGGCAATGCTGGACTTGTTTGCGCAGGTGAAGGCTCTGTTTGATCCGCACAACATGATGAATCCGGGTGTGCTGACTGCACCGATGAGCCCGACCACCGCAACCGAACGTCGCCGCGCTTTAGGTGATGCCTATTCACTGAAGCCGGCCGCGATTGCTGGCTCGGCTTCGCACGTTGATCCACAGCCGGGCGTTGATCTGGTGGATCATTTCCTTCGTCGTCCCGCGGCGCGTTCGATGCCCGCCGATGGCGGCTTCGCGTTCCGCGAGGATCACGGCGATTTCACGAACGCAATTCACCGTTGCACGGGCGTGGGCAAGTGTCGCGCGGATATTTCGGGGACGTTCATGTGTCCGTCATGGAAGGCGACGAAGGACGAGAAGGACGTGACTCGAGGCCGCGCCCGCACCCTGCAAGATGCGGCGAACGGCCAGTTGATTCAGGCGATTGATTCTGCGGAAGTCCTCGATGCCCTCGACCTTTGCTTGGCATGCAAGGCGTGTTCGTCGGACTGCCCGGCCGGGGTCGACATGGCGAAGTACCGTTCAGAGACGCTGTTCCGCCGTTACCGCGGGAAGGCTCGTCCGTTGTCGCATTACACGCTGGGCTGGTTGCCACGCTGGACGCGCCTGACGGCGTCGATCCCCGGTTTGGCAAAGGTCGGCAACGCGGTCCTCGGCGTGGATGTGCTACGCCGGCTGGCGTTCGGGCTGATCGGGTTGGATTCACGTCGTCCGATGCCACCTCTACAGTCGGGCACGTTCTTGCGCTGGGCACGTAAGCGCGGCACAACTTCGATGGTGTCGTCCGCTTTCTCCCCCATTGACGAGGCCACCTCCACGTCTGGCAACCAACTGTCGCAGGGCGGAGGCCGACCGGCCTCGTCAATGAGCGAAACTGGGAAATCGGCGACGCCCGTTTCCCCCACGGACCCGACTGGCCGTCGCTATGTGGTGGTATGGGCGGATTCCTTCTCGCAGACACTGGACGACACGGGAGCACGCGCTTTGACCGAGCTACTGGAAGCAAACGGCTTTGCCGTGATCGTCGCGCCGGACGTCTGTTGTGGTCTGACGTGGATTACGACAGGCCAGCTGAAGGGTGCAAAGAAGCATCTGGCGACTCTGCTAGACACGCTGGCGCCATTCGCCGCGAATGGGATCCCAATCGTGGGCGTGGAGCCGTCGTGTACCGCTGTTTTGCGTGATGACCTACTGGATCTGCTAGCAGATGACCCGCGTTCGACAATGGTCTCGAAGGATACTGTGACGCTTGCCGAGCTACTGGCGACCGTCCCGGATGAACAGCTGAACCTACCAGACCTGAGCGGTGTTGAAGTTGTGGCTCAGCCACACTGCCACCACTACTCGATCATGGGGTGGGACGCGGATCGCGCGCTACTGGATCGCCTGGGTGCGACGGTTACTCAACTATCGGGATGTTGCGGTTTGGCCGGCAACTTCGGCATGGAGAAGGGACACTACGAGGTCTCCGTCGCGGTCGCAGAGCAGTCGTTACTGCCTGCGCTCAGCGAGCACCCGGATGCCGTGTACCTGGCGGATGGATTCTCCTGCCGCACTCAGGCGGCCCAGCTCGCCGAGCGCGGCGGCGTCCACCTCGCGACTCTCCTCGCGCGCGGCCCGAAGGCCGACTGACCCCTCCCGGCGGAGACACCGACGCGCTCCCGCCCGGGCCTGCTCGGCGAGGACGCCCGCGGCGATGGCGATCATGAGGACGCCGGAGAGCCTCGTGACGACCGCGGCCGCGACGGGACCGCGGCGATGTTGATGACGACACCCCCGAAAGCCGCGCGATTCGCGACGAAGAACTCCGCTCCCGGCCTCAGGCCGAGCTCTTGGAGGCGGAGGCGATACGCAGGATCCACGTCGATCGAGACGAGCCTTCCGCGACTGTTCCTGGGGCACTTCGAAAGCGGCACGCAGGGGAGCCTACTATAACGGGAACGAGAACGCCC
>ERZ1034876.235-NODE-235-length-36557-cov-17.796833_pt1 | contig 36557 bp, 53 predicted proteins | sample MGYA00520698_ERZ1034876 | MGnify/ENA primary metagenome ERZ1034876 (study PRJEB33766, sample SAMN09781723) | gut metagenome | biome: gut microbiome | host: Homo sapiens | place: Madagascar | study: EMG produced TPA metagenomics assembly of the PRJNA485056 data...
TTCCACCACCCTGTAGGGGCCGGGCATGCCCGGCCCGCGCGCTTTCCGCCGCCGCCCGTTACTGCTTTACACACCCCGTCTCACCCCTACATCGTAGGGAGGGGTCTTGACCCCTCCGCGGCACGTCGAGGACGCCGCCCCCTACAAAGATGGCCCGAAATCATCCTACACCTATACACGCCCGCGGCGGCCTGAGGGCAGGCCGCCCTACAATCTTCCGTTCACCCCCGTAGGGGCCGGGCATGCCCGGCCCGCAACCTCCCCGCCGCCTGCCGTCAATCTTCCACCGCTCACCCATTCCCCTAAACCACCTAACTCCGCAACCCTCTTTCCACCCACCCCCATAATTTGTGCCCGCCAACCGCCATCACCCCAATATACACCTTGCCCAAACTTCACCCTCAAACTTTGTCGAAAAAATCAAAAAAACTTCGCGGAGTCAATAGGTTTACGCAAAAAAGATGAAATTTAATTTTGTTGCATAGCGGCAAGGCATTCTTGGAAAGCCATGTCGGCAGTTTTGTAGTCAAGGACTTTGCGGGGGAAGTGGTTCATCCACGATTCCACCTGTCGGACTGTGTAGGCTGTCACTTTGGCAAAGTTTGTTCCTTTCGGAAACTGGCGGCGAATCATGCGGTTAAGATTTTCATTTGACCCGCGTTCCCAACTGCTGTACGGATGGCAATAGTAAATCTGCGTGCGGTTTCCCTTGCGGATGATGGATTTCAGCATTCCTTCAAGGTCAGAAAATTCAACGCCGTTGTCTACGGTGATAGATTTGAAAATTTCGCGGAAAGCCGCACCGAAGCGCCGTTCAAGCCGATTCAAGGCTCGGACGGTGCTTTTTGCTGTCCTGTCCTGCATCAAAATTATAATTTCTTTGCGGGTCTTGCGCTCGGTCAGCACAAGCAGACAGCGGCGCGTGCTGTTTTTGGATGAATAGACGGTGTCCATTTCCCAGTGTCCGAACTCGTCGCGGGTGTCGATACTTTCGGGGCGGTTGTCGATGATCTCGCCAACAGGCGGGCGGGATGCCTTGCGTACCTTGTGATGCTTTTTGCCACGGCGGGCTTTTTCTGGCAAATCCTCGTTTGTTAGATTCAAAAACACGCCTTTTTCAATGTAGCTGTAAATCGTTTCGGCGCATACGGATGTTTTAAACGTGCGTCCTTCCAGCGCGGCGCAGGCCAGCGCGGCAGCGGGCGAACATTTCTTAGTCAAGATCGTATTTTCTATGTAGGCGGCAAGCTCGTGATCTTTACCGATTTTCAATTCTGCACCCTTGGCGCGAAGATTGTCTTGATAGTACTTTTCGGCAATGTCGGGGCTGTATGCGGTCTTATATTCGTATGTCCTGTAGTCTAAACGCTGGTACTCGCCCTTTTTGATTTCGCGGTAGATGGTGCTGATATGCACGCGCAGTTTGTCCGCAATCTGGCGGTAGGTATAGCCGTCTTTCAGCCATTTTTCAATACGCAGACGATCAGTGTAGGTCAGATGTTTATACGCGCGTGCCATGGTTCAAGCCTCCCGTATGTGCCCACCGGGGCAGTATATCAACAGTTTTCAGCGCCTTGTGCAAGAGCAAGCAAAAATTCAAGCTGGCGGACTGACATTGCAGGACGGCCACAAAAGCCACGTGCGCATTCATGTGCGCAGGCATCCGCCAGCCATTCGGCTACAGTGTACCCATCAAGAAATATAGGATTTTTCATAGCACCGGCCCTCCCATGGCCTTGATTTTCCCCGCCAAATTGATTATAATAAAAAATAAGCAAGGGGCGGTTGTAGTCTCTTAGCGGTTAAAGGTTAGATGGTTACTTTTGAAGGGGTCTCCATCTGACCTTTTTGTTTTTTAACTGCATCCATGCGATGTAAAGGTTGAAGTATTGCTGTTTTGATTTCGGGCTTAACTTTTCAAACTCTTTACTTTTCATTTGGCGGTTCCTTTCTGTTTGTACCGCCCCTTGCTATGTTTATATTGTACTATATTTAGTGTAATATTGCAATATGCAATTTGCACTAACTTTAGTGCAAATCTTTGTGTGTTTTTGTACTTGCTTTAGTACATGCCCCCGTGTTATAATAGGGATACTGAAAAAGGCCACATTATAGCGAGGTGTTTATATGATTACTTACGAAGGACTATATAGGCAATTATCAAAGCAGGGCCATAACAAATACTGGTTGCGAAAAAACGGAATCAGCCCGTCCGTTTTGGATAAGCTCGGCAAAGGCGGCGGGCTTGACTATCGTTCCGTGAACAAGCTGTGTGCCTTACTGAACTGTCAGCCCGGGGATCTCATGGAATACGTTCCAGACCCAGCGCCAGAGGATGCAACAGACTAAAACAAACACGGCAGACCGCCCGCATGGGTTGTCTGCCGTGTTTTGTTTTAGTCGTCGTCTACATCATCGGGGATGCCGTCACCGTCACTGTCGGGCACTTCCGGCAAGCCTGCAATGCTTGTCAGCAGAGACAGCAGGCCAGCAAGGGCGGATGCGCTGACAACGATGCGCCAGTCAACGGCCCCCAGTACGGCGGCGCTGCCGATGGTTGCAATGGCCGTCTGGGCAACGGTCTTGATCGCGCGAACGGCGGCGGCCTTTGCAAGGGCACGCAAATACTTCTTTTTCATGTGTTCACCTCCGTTTCTCCGCTATGCACGGGGAGACTTTCGCAAGTTTCGACAATATGCTTGATGGACGGGTCGCCGTCCCCCAAAGCAACATAGGGGTCATAATAATTGCGCAGTGTTTCCAACCCATAAGGCGGGATGTAGCCTTTACTTATGTAGTGCAGGCCCAAGTCCATGACTTGGCCGCGCAGCAGGGCTTTAACCGCGATTTTGATGTTTTTATCCTCTGCCTTGGCTTCTTTCCTGCGGCCTGCCAGATAGCCCGCCAGAGCGCCCACGCAGGCCGTCACAAGCGACGACAGCAGGCCGGGCAGCATCTGTGCAATAATCTGTTCCATCGGTCAGCCCTCCGCCCACGCGCTGGAATAGCCGACAGACAGGCCGTGCGCTTTCTGCTGCAAGACGCTGGCGGCGGCGGTAGTCATGGGCGGGAATGTGACGGTGTAGGCCGTCGGGGCGTTGCCAGCGGCAGCAAGGATGGTGTCGAAGTCACCCTTGCTCATGGGGCCGATGGTGGGGCACTGCAACGGCGTGGCACTTTCAGCGGGCTTTGTTTCGGTGCTGGGCTTCGGATAGCCGTTTAGGCCCTTAGTGCGCATGATGGCGGGATAGTCCACATAGGACACATCACAATCCAGCTTTGCGCCGAAACCCTTGATGCCCAGCGCGTTCGTGCTGGAATACTGCCACAGGCCGTTTTTGACGGCATCGGTGTCCGTGGCCGTGTATGCGGCTTCCCACTTGTCAAAGCCAGACAAGGCAGACAGGTTCGTGTAGTTCATGAAAAAGTCACGCGAACAATATACTGCTGCATAATAGCCAGCCTGTTCCAACACACCCAGCGCAGATTTGATGATGGTCGTGTTGGTCGCCTTGCCGCACGCTTTATTGAACGGTTCATATTCCACATCGTAATAGATGGGATAGTCGAACTTGTGCCCGGAAATGGCCTTGACGACCTGCTCTGCCGTGGTTGCCGCCGCGTCGGCGCTCTGATCGTAACAGTAGAAGTAGATGCCCATAGGCACGCCATACCGTTCGCACCCCTTGATATTGCGCAGCAGTTGACCGTCCATGTACAGACCGCCTTTGCCATGGCGGGCCGAATAGCCAGCGCGCAGGATGGCGAAACCGGGGCTTGCGCCGCCGTTGACGCGGCGCAATTCGGATGCCACAGTTGCCCAGTCGATTGCGCCTTGATGGTGGGAAACGTCGATTCCGTAGATTTTAGACATCGGTTTGTTCCTTTCTAACTGGACGGATGCCCAGCGCGTAGTTAAATTCGAGTTCTGCCAGCGCGGCCCTCTGATCGGCGGTGTCGGCTCCTGACGCTTCGGCAACGGTCAGTGCTTCGTCGGCCAGATCAAGCGCGGCGCGGGCAAGGTCTGTCGGCATCACGGGCGGGGGCCGCAAATCTGCGTTGCCTGCAACTCCGTCAGATTGCCGTTGTCCACCTGTTCCCACACCTGTGCAGCAGTGACGCGGCCCAGTTTGTACATCATCTTCCAGAATGCCATAGGTTACACCCCCATCATAACGGCCAGTGTGTCGTAGATCGCATTGATCTGTTCCTGCACAGTGGGCAGGGGTTCATCCTCTGCCCATGCAGCGGCATACGTCCACCAGTCATCAAACTTGGCATTGATGGTATCGGTGGTTTCGCCGGAACGGTCTGCACCCAGTTTGCCGACAGCAGTTTCACACTGCCACGGTTCGGCATCGGGCGTTTCGGTGGTGGTATCGGATTGTACCTGTTTCGCGTTTTTGCGCAGATACAGCCACACCGTACCATCGGGCATCGGTTCCAGCGTGACGGCAGCGGGTTTGTGATCGAGAGATTCCGTAATAATCATGCGGCAAGGCTCCTTTCTTTGATCGCGGCGGCACGCACCGCCCATTTTGCAGATTTGAATAGTTTTTGCTGGTTCAACGCTTCGGCAGCAGCGCGGGATTTTGTGCCCTTGAAATACCCGTTGTAGCTTATCAGACGGTACGAACGGTAAAGCGGGATGAAGTGGCCGCGCTTCAAGTCTGCCCCTGCGCGCATATACTGCCGCCGTGCTCGCTTAAAAATACCCGGGCGAACGGTAGTATAGGTGCGGTGCATGACATACCCTGCCATATCCAGACCGGGGCAACCTTTGGCCGCGTCTTTCAGGTGTCGGCGGCGGTGTTCCTCTGTCGGGGATAGGAAGTCAACGCGCACCCAACTGTCCTTGATTGTCAGGTGCAGCGTGTCTTTGACCCATTTTGTAATCTTGCGGGCCGCGCTCTGGATGTCAGCCCATCGTCGGCCCATCAACACAAGATCGTCCATATAACTGCCACTGCGCACCACAAGCGGCACGGACACACCGCGCCGCGTTTTGACATATCCGAGAATGCGGGCAAGAATATAACTTGCGACAAGATTGAACATCCATGCTTCCAGATAGCCGCCGATCAGTAAGCCGCCGTTCGGTGACATTGCCAGCAGACAGCGCACAACGGCCAGCAGCCAAGCGGCGCGCGGAATTTCATATTGCAGAATCGCAAGCACAAGTTCCTGTTTCGTATGTTCGTATGCACCTTTTACATCCAGTTTTAAAGCGTGCTGGATGCCCAGACTTTTACGGCGCAGCCATCGTTCAACTTGCCGCTTTAGTGCCGTCTGGCCTTTCTTCGGGATGCTGGCGAACTGATATGGCAGCAGTCTTGCGCGCAGCAGTGGCCGCAGGCCCAAATAGGCCAGATGCCCAAAGCATTGATGCAGCGGGCAGCAGTCGGACAACTGCCGCAGTTTCATGCTGATACCATCAATGCGCGGGAAAGTATGCACCGGGTCAAGGTCAAGATCATCTGCACTGCCGTCCAGCAGGTCATCAATGCGCTGCTCCATTTCAAGGGCAACGCCGTGAACTACTTCAAGGCGCGGCCCCATATCCGCCACGCGGGCGGCGGTCTGTAATTCTGCACGGGTAACACCTCCGTACTTTTCCGCCATAGCCAGATAATTACGACGGAACCATTTATCGTTAAAGGCTTCTAAGGCCGCTTGCTCACACATTTCATGTGTAAGCGGCATATATCTGTTCTTTTTCAAGCCCTAAAAGCCTTTCTTTCTTGCTGATGTTCAACGACGTTCGGTTGCAACGGCCCTTGCAGCAGGGCCGCAGTATCTACTACTAGCCGCCACGCAGGCCCACGGCCTGCGGCCATACACACCACCCCGCGCGTATCTCTCGCATCGGCGCAGCTATATGGTGTCGGTATCACATGATCTTAGCGGTCAAAGCCGCAGGCGCGGTACAACGCTTTTGCCCGCATTGTGCGGACTTTATTTTCATCAGCATGGCGGGGCGAACCGTTCCAATTCGAGTTCGCGGGCGAATTGTTGCCATTCGCGCACGGGATGCCACACGCGCCATTGTCGTTAAGATTGCCAGAACGCCAAGGCGCGTACAGGCCCGCACTACCGGGGGAATTGAAAGCCGCCGAACGCCGCTGTACCACTCCATAAGGAATATTGCTTACAGGATTATGTAGGGGCCTGCTGCCCCTCTGGGTGGCGCTTACGCGCTCACCCATTCACCCCGCTTTTTACCGCTTCCTGCAAGGCGGGGCGAACCGTTCCAACCCGAGTCCGCGGGCGAAACGTTGCCATGCGCGCACGGGAAGCCACACGCGCCATAGGCGTGAAGAGCGCCAGAACGCCAAGGCGCGTACAGGCCCGCACCACCGGGGGAAAAGAAAGCCGCCCGCACATAGGTGGAATCACTGCCGCCAAATTTCACAGGGTTCATGGATTCAGCGGAAAGTTTGTTCAGTGTGCGGATATAGTTCCAACTCCATTTGTTGGCGTTGGGCAGATCGAACGAACTGGTCTTTTCATAGTTCGCCGTGATGCTGCCTGCCTGTTTCTCGGAATCACGGCAGGAATAGACATCATAGTGCCAGTGATCGTCAACAAGACTTGCCTGCCAGAGCGGGTCAAGCTGTTCGGTATAATTGCCGATCTGCATTTCAACGCCTGCCACGCGGTAGGGGTATTTACCGTTCGTCAGGTTGCCCATGCAGCCATCACTATGACCGGGCAGACATTCCGTCGTGCCGGACGGCCACGGCATGGTAGACAGCAGCATAGTGGTGGTCGGGGAAATGGCATCGGTCAAATCCAGATTAACAATGCCGTATTCCACGCCGCCGATAACCTCGGACGTGACACTGACAACCTTTGCCCAGTTCAGAACATTGTGGTTGTAGGCGCTGTTGCGATCAGTGCTGGGGCTGGTTTCGCCGTTGCGCTCACCCAGGCATACGCCGGAACCGGGCAGGATGTTTGCGGCCTGCGCCTTCGTCAGTACAACGCGCTTGACGTTCGCTTCGGCCACGGCGGGGGTATACTGGTAATTGTAGGACGTGCAGCCCTCCAACTTGCCGCTGTTGCTCTTTGTCCAGTGGCGCAGCCGCCATGCGGACAAGGCAAACTGCTGATCGCAGTCGTTCCACAGTCCTTCGTATGTGGTAGTTTTACGGGCCAGAGGGATGCCAGCGTTGGCGCTGACCCAGACCATAGGCGGCTTGCCGACGCCGCTTGTCATGCCGCCCTTCGCGTTCAGACCGCCGCAGCAGGCGGGATGCCATGTCATAACGCGCATCGTGCCATCGGGGGCAACGTCGCCCGCCATCGGCACATAGCCGTTGCCGGGATAGGTGCGCCAACTGTTATACATATAGCTGGCATCTTCCCATTCTTTCAGGCACAGCGCCAAAGAGAAGCAGTAGACGGGGGCGGTTTCGCCCGTGATGTCAAACTCGCGTTCACCTTCCAGCGCAAGGATGTTCATAGTGCCATCGGCAAGGCTCAAGGCGTTGCCACGAATGTACCATGTCATCAAATCTTCTTCGGCCCAGTCGGTCACATCGGTGGTGGCATCGGTCACAAGCGGTGCGGCGGAACGGCCATCCGCCAGATCGTCCAGCGGCGTGCCCGTGTAGTCGGAAGAAACCGTGTCCAGATAGAAGCGCAGCGTGTAGGCCAGTTTGTACCCGGCTTTTGCCATCATGACAAAGAAGCGGCACAGGCGGTCATACTTCGATGCACCACCGGTGGCGCTCAACGGCCACCAAAGCCAAAACACTTTTGTAGTGTTCGTGCCGTCCAGCAGTGCGCCAAAACTCGCATCAATGAATTCGGCGCTTGCGTTGCCTGCCGCAATCGCGGCCAGCAATTCCGTCTGCTGCGACATAAGATCACGCATTTCTTTGCCCGTGTCATCGGTAAAAGGAAAACATACAGGGTTCATGCTTTATACCTCGCTTTCATCGTTTACGAAAAATGCAAATCTGCCGTCGCTGGTATAGCCGAAAGAATACTTTGCCGCGCCCGCATAGCCCGCCGCTTCGTCGGCGTAGGTCTTGGCCTGCTTCGCCAGTTTGTCCGCAGCATCCTTGCTCTGGGCGGCCTGCGTGGCCTGCTGGGTTGCAGCATTCTGGGCCGTCTTGGCAACATCGCGGGCGGCAACAGAGGTTGCCGCAGCGTCGGACGCTTCCTTTGCGCTGTCAACGATGGATTCCACAGCTTCAAGGGCAGTGTTCTTGCCTTGCTCAACCTGTTCGGCAGCGTTCTTTACTTCGGCGGTGGCATCGGCAGTGACCTTTGCGTTGTTTGCAACCTGTGCGGCCATAGACTGCAAGTGCGCCACAAGATCAGCGCCGCCGATGTCCTCAATGGGGGCCTCGGCGTTTTCCTTGACAATACCCGTGCCCATTTCGCTGTGCCACTCGTGCAGGGAAATGCCGCTGTCATTGACTTCGATACCGCACACATTGAAATGCAGCTTGCCTTTGCGCGCCATTGCGGCGGGGCTGGGTGTCCAGTCCATTTCGATGCAGCCGTCATCGGTCAGCGTGGCGGTGTCGATGGGGTCGGAGAACGGTCCGCCGCCGCCATTATTACCGACAACGCGCCAGACAAAATTTTCGGACAGATCAAGGCTGTTGGCGGTCACATGGCCGTTGATGCGGATATGCTTTGTTTCAACATTTTTGTCACCAGCGACACCAAAGTTCGCTTCGGATTCAGGTATCGAAATGGCGCGGGTCGTGACATCGACAACAACGATGTTGTCAGGGGTCGTATTGCTCATTTGTTCCACCTCCCGTGATTACAGTTGGACATAGTTATAGGTGATGTAAGGATGCGTGCCGTTGTTCGTAGACACGCCGATGGTGTGCGAATTTTCAAGCCAGATTGCCCACATTTCGCCGGGGTCGCTTGTGCCGTCGCCGGGATAGTGGTGCATATCTGCGTTGGTGATGCCAAGTATATACTTGTCCGCGCCGATGTCGGTTTTGCCGGGTGCGAACCCTTGCGCAGCGCTTCTTATGATACTGCTGAAATCGCTGAACACAACGCCGCGCGCACGAACAACACCGTTTCCGCTGTGCTTACCGGGTGGAACTGCAATAGCCCCACCCGGCGCAAGCGTCGTGCCCCAATCGCCGTTGTCGGCCATCTGGCCCCCTTGCTTGCTTTTGGCGTCGGTGTTATAGAACGTTTTTCCCGTCAGAACATCAGCAGCGGTGGCGCTGCCGGACAGGGCAAGCGTGCCCCTCTTTTTGGTTTTGGGATCGTTGGTGTAAAACTCTTTCCCGCTAAGAACATCGCTTGTGTCGGCGTTGCCAGACAGAATCAGCGTACCGCCAATGCGCAAGCCCTCTTTGCTGGTCATGGTGTACCCGGCCATCAATTCATCCTTGCCAGCCGTGCCGAACTCTGTCATCTTGGCGCGGGCTTCGGGGGCATTTTTAGCATCGTCAGCGTGGTAGTAGCCTTCGGGCAGATCACGGATTGCTATATAGTCGGTTCCGGCTTCCACGCTCCCGCCGTACTGGTTTTGACCACGGTCAGGCATGGTTCCTTTTTTAAGCGTTTTGTTGCCCGCATAGTACGGAACGCCCGCCAGCACTTGACCGGGCTTGGCGGTGGCCTGTGCCAGCTTTCCAAGGGATAACCCACCGCCGCCGCTAAAATTTAGCTGGGTTCCGTCGTAAGAAAACAACACCCAGCGGCCCGCAACGATTGTGTCGCCGTCCACGACATCCGCGCCGCAGTAGGCGGGAACGCTCTTGCCGTTTACCGTCCATGTGTCGCCGCTGGCCCATGCCGCAGGAACTTTGAAACGGCCAAAACCGCCGTGCCCAGTCAGCGCATAAACCTTGCCGTTCTTGGTACACTTGTAAATCTGCGCCGTGACATCTACACCGCTGCCGTTCGGGTCGTACTGCGCTTTTGTCATAACTGCCGTGCCCGCGTTCAACTGGTTCAGCTCCGAACTGACGGCGGAAATCATTTCATCGACTGCCGCCTGCATGACGGATGTACCAATGCCCGCAAACTTACAGTAGACATACCCGCACAGATCAGCGTCGGCGCGGCGGTCTGTAATCATGGATGCCGTGATGGCGGTAGCGCCTGCGGGAATCCGCACATGATACAGGCACAGATCGTATGCGTCGGCATCACGGGTGCAAGCGGGGGCCGTCGGATTGATGGCAGGCGTGCCGGGTACGACAACCGCGTGAATGTCGCGGGAATTGACATCCCGCCGCAGCATGACTGCATCAATGCGCGCCAGCGTGCCGTCAGCATAGCCGAATGTAAGCGTTAAGGGGCTGTCGTTCTGGTAGTGGTAGCCATTTACCAGTGCGCGGCCCTCGCCCAGCGCGGCGGTCATAGCGCCTGCCGGGGCAAGTGTCAGATCATCACTTTGGCACACGCCAGAATGAAACAGCGCATCGGTGATCGCGGCAATGTGGGCTGTTTTGTACTTCCTGTCGCCGCCGGACGACGGAAAAAAGCCGCTCCATTCTCCCATTTAGATGTCCTCCAAATTCAAAGTTTCGGATTTTGTTTTGCCCGTCACCGGGTAGATCGTGACACTGCCTTTTTCATAGACTTCTTCAACCTCGGTAACACGTTCGTTCATGGCGATGCCAATACTGGAATCGCCTGTTGTAACGATGTCGCCCAAGTCCCAATCCTGCATATAGGCGAAGTTCTCAATGTTCACGGCAGTGCCCGTGAAAGATTTCGTTTTGATGTGGTCGAACAGGCCCCAACCACATTGTGTTTTCAGCTCGTCCAGATAGGCCGCTTCGGTTTTGTCATCAGGCGTGATGCTGGACGCATCCACAAAGCAGACGCGCTTGCGCCCGCCGTTGGAACGGTCAATACAGGCAACCTTGCCATCACTGCCGCGCGCATAGGCTACATTGCAGTAGTCGGATTCGTCAAAGTTATATTCCGGGTCGATGAAGTTCTGAAATTCGTCGGTGAAATACACAATGTTGTTGTCGGCCTGATCGGCACTTCGGTCTGTGCCTTCGTACACTTGGAAGGTAAATTTTTGATTTTCGGAAAACAGCAGCCGAAAACCCAGTCCGTAGGCTTTCGCAACGGCGGTCATGGCTTTCAGCGTGTTTTTGAAGTCCAACTGAATCGTGATTTCTGCGCCGCTGGGTAGTGCCGTTTTGTCAACGACCAGTTCGGGCACGGATTCGCGGGCATCTTCGGCCAGTTGGCAAAGGATTTCGGCAGGCGTGCCCGTGAAGGATTTCGTTCCGATGACATAGGCCATCGAAAAATATATTTCAAGCATCCGCGCATTGGCGGTGATCTCGCCGCCTTTGGTTTTGATGCCCATAATGCGGGCGGATTCGGTGTAACCTACCCTGCGCAGGATAACGCCCGCTTTGATGGCGGCAAGGTTTTCTTTGGTAGCGGGCAGATGCAGTTCAACTTCTCCGGCAGTCCAATACTGTCGCCGCCAGCGCAGGGATGTGTAGAAGTCAATGGTTCCGATAAATTCGCCGTTTTCGCGGTAGGCATACAGTTCCATAGGCTACACCCCCCAGAATACCGGTGTGCTGGACATAACAACATCCAAATTGTCAACGCCGCTTTCCGCATCATAACGGAACACATTGCTGCCGGGTTCGACCTGCAACCATGTTGAACCGAATACCCACATGTTATTTGCGCCTTTTTCCACGCCGTCCGATTTTAGCATGATTCGTTTGTTTTTGAATCCTGTCGTGACGGTCAGGACATCGCCCGCGTGCATCTGACAGCGGATTTTGAATCCCTTTTGACTGCGCACTTCAAACAAGCTGGGGTTCGTCACGGTTCCTGTTGCAATGAATTGCACTGTCAAACCGCGCGCAACATTACTTGCATTCTCAACGGCAACAGCCAAGTTGGCACGCTTTGTTGTCATTTCAAATTCTTCGGCAGGCAGTTCAAGCACATCATCGGGAAATTCAATCAGGCCATCCCACACGGCCATTTCAACGCGGTCATCCGTCACGGCCTTGAATTTCGGGTCGGGGCACACCAAACTGATTGTAACTTTGCGCTGCTGGCCTGTTGGGTCAACATGGACAAATTCGGGCTTGTAGTCAATTTTGCGCGTGATGCCCTCATCTGTCACATACAGTGTGCCGGTCTCACCGCGCGGGAAATAGCTGTACAGCTTTTCCCGCATAGCTTGGATGTTATCCTTTACCCAGCAGTAAATTACGATGTTGCGCTTCGTGGCCGTGCTGGATTTGTAGTGCTCGCCGTCTTGATCGTTGCCTTTTTCTGTGTCAACGTCAAAGTCAGAACTTGTCAGACCGTCCACAACGTCCAGCCAGAGCGGCCAGCGGTAGCCGATGGTGATTTTCTCGCCGCTGCCGTTATCACAGACAAGCAGGAAGTTTCGCACTGTATCACCCCTTTATTTTGGAAATCAAATCGCGGGTTGCAATGCGGGTCGCCCGCGCCGTCTCTGCGGGGGATACCGGGTCGGGGCTGGTCACATTGATGGTCTGGTTGTAGTTGATGGTTTTCGTGGCGGGAACCGGGGCCGCGCCTGCGCCTGCAAGCTGCGGGCCGTTTACCATGATTGCCATTCCTGCGGTGATGCCGTCAAGGGTCTTTTGCAAGTACGGCATGGCACTGCGCATTGCATCAGCGTAACCGTGGATGAAGTCCACAGGCCACTTTTCGTAATCGCGCAGCGGCCCTTCATCGGGACGGGAAAAATGCAGCAGACTGCGGATGTCATCGGCAAGGCCGCGCACATTGTCCACAACAGCGCTTGCCGCATTGGCGATGCCCTTTGCAAATCCGTTGATGAAATCCTTGCCCCATCCAAGCGCCTTTTCGGGCAGCGCCTTGATGAAGTCCACAGCCTTGTTGATGCAGCCTGTAGCAGCACTGTAGACTGTGCCGGCCATGCCTTTAATTGCATCAGCCATACGCTGGAACATCGTTCGGCCCAGCGTTGCCAGCGTGGACGGCAGAGCGTGGAAGAAATCAAGAATGCCGTTCCAGATGTTCTGTACGGTGGTGCTGATTGTCTGGCACAGGCTGGAAATCGTGGCAAGGAATCCATTCCACGCGGTGGTGACAGCGTTGCCGATGGCGGTCATGGTGGACGACAAGAACGTCTTGATTGCGTTCCAAATCGCCTGTACGGCGGTGCTGATCGCATTGCACACGGTGCTGATAATCGTCAGCAGGCCGTTCCATTCTGCCTGTAAAAAGCTGACAATGGCCGACATGACACCGCTGATAAATGTCTGAATGCCGTTCCAGATGCCGGAAATCGCTTCCGACAGTGCGGACAGGATGTTGGAAATATCACTTTTCAGCGCGTCAAAATCGCCGGTGACTAAATCGCAGATGATAAGGACAACGCCCAGCACAGCGGTCTTGATGGCGTCCCAGATGCTTGTAAAAATCTGCTGGATGCCCTCAAAAGCCGTTGTCACACCGTCGCTGACGATGTCCCACGCATTTTGAAGCGTTGTTGTAATGACGGTGACGACGGTTTCAACAATGGCCTTGATGCCGTCCCAAGCCGTGGTAAAGATTGTCTGTATTGTTGTCAAGGCAGTCTGCACGGCGGTGGTGATTCCCGTCCATGCGGCCTGCAATGTGCTGGCGATGACAGACACGACGGTGGAAACAACGGTCTGAATCGCATTCCATACAGTAGAAAACGCCGTTTGCAAAACAGTAAACAAATTCTGCACGGTTGTGATTGCGGTAGAAACAGCGGATTTTATAGCATCCCACAAGCTAATCCAGAAATTGCGGAACGCTTCGGATTTGTTCCAGAGGGTGACGAACCCGGCAACAAGTGCCACAATGCCAGCCACGACCAGCACAAACGGGTGTTTGGCCAACAGGCCAAACAGCCCCGAAACAGCGCCCTTGACCTTGGCAACGGCGGAAACAATTTCGGGTGCGGCTTTCAGCGCACCGCCGATGCTGGATGTCAGATTGCCGATAAATATCAGCACAGGCCCCAGCGCGGCAATCAGACCGCCCACGGTCAGGATGATTTGTTGTGTGGATTCATCCATACCGCTGAATTTGTCCACGACACCCGTCACGCCTTTGATGATTTGCGTGATGCTTGGCAGCAGCTTGTCCATCAAGTCGATCAGGGCGTTTTTGGCTTCGTTCAGCGCCTTGGCAAATTTCTGGTTGGTGGTGTCGGTGACTTTCTGGAATGCTTCATCTGTTGCCTTGCCGCAATCCTGCATCTGGGTAAGGATTTCGTTGTAATCTGCGCCGCCGTTGCGGGCAAGCACCATTGCGGCAGAACCGGCTTCAACACTGCCGAACATGTCTTTCAGCGTCTTGCCATCCTTGGCGGCGGCATCAGAAAGCATATTCAGAATGTCGGATGTGGAATTGCCCTCGGCTTTCAGATCGGCAAAGCCCTTACCCGTCAGTTCGCGCAGGGTGGTGTCGGTGATGCTGCCGGACTTTGTAAGTTCGTTCAGCATGGATTTTAAGTAAGTGCCGGATTCCGCGGTGGCAATGCCGTTCTTGGTAAGCAGGGCGTAGGCAGACGAAAGTTCGGTCATGTCGTAGTTGGCCGCAGCGGCCACGGGAATGACCTTGCCCATGCTGGACGCAAGTTCGTCAACGGTGGTTTTACCTGCTTTCTGCGCGGTAATCAACATATCGCTAATTTTGGTTGCATCCTCGGCGCTCAACTGATAGCCATTGATGGCCGTCGTCATAACATCAACGGCCTTTGCGGTATCGGTAAAGCCGCCTTTCGCCAGCTTGACTGCCGACGTGGTGAAATCAACTGCATCGGCAGCGTCCACACTGGCGGAAATGGCGCTGTACACGGCTTCGGAAAAGTCCGTTACAGAAACGCCGGTTTCATTGCTGGCGGCCATGATGTCCGCCTTGTACGCTTCAAAATCGGTTGTTGATGCGTCCAACAGGGTGCTGACCTTGGCGAAAGCATCTTCAAAGTCTGCGGCCAGCTTCAAGCCGACACCGCCAACACCTGCCACGGCGGCAGAGACAGGGGCAACGGCCTTGCCGACAGCAGATATACCGTTGCCCACTTTCTGCATCTTATCGCCCACAGCGGCCAGTTTTTGGGCGGCTGTGTTCGACTTGTTGTAAGCATCGGTCAAGTTGTCTATGCGCAGTTTGGTTTCTTCGATTTCAGCGCACAACTTGCGGTATTCCGCTTGTTCTGACTCCGTGCCGTTCTGCATCGTTTTACTGCACTGTTCTTTCGCTTGGGTAAGTGCTGCAAGTTTGTCTTTGCTTGCGGCAATTTCCTTTGTCAAAAGTCCCTGCTTTTGGGTAAGTAGAACGGTATTGCTTGGGTCAAGTTTCAGCAGGCGATTCAGCTTGCCAATTTCGGTAGCCGAACTGTTTACCTTTCTGTTCAGTTCATCCAGCGCTGTGTTGAAATTTTTGGTATCGCCGCCAATTTCGACGGTGATGCCCTTAATGTTATAGGCGGGCAAACGTCGCCGCCTCCTTTCCGTGCGGCTCCATTCAGCCCTTAGTGCAGACCATTTACTGCACCGTTATCCAAAGAATTTGTCGATGTCTGCCTGCGTCGCTTTCAGCGGCCACTTGTAGTCATCGTTTTCCCGCTCAATCGCCATGTCGTTTACCATGCCGACGGTCAGCAAATCAAGATCGCGCAGGGCAATTCCCATCTGCACACAGCGCAGCAAAAACAGCGGCGTTGTCATTTCGCGGGTGCTTACCCTTGTTTTTTTTTCGGCTTTGCCGTCGTCAGCGTGTTCAGGTTCCACAGCGTCAGAATTTCCGGCAGGACTTGATAGATGCTGAACACCTCGAAGGAATCCAGCCATTCTTCTACGCTGGACGGAACAGCGTCCTTGTCGGCGTGCTTCGCCATGATGTAGGCCACATTCTCAAACAGTCCAAGGTCGGTAGCTTCAAACTGTTCCTGTTCGGTGGTAGCCTTCTCGTAAGCGTCGGACAGCTTCGACAAGTCCTGCATGATGTCACGCCCGAATTTGATACGGTACAGGCGCGGAACGGCAGCAGTGGCACGCAGGCGGACTTCTTTGCCGTCGATGTTGATGGTTTTTTCCATGTGTATGATCTCCTGTATACAAGGTGTTCCGGTGGAACACTTTAGGTTGCATCAGTGGGCAGGGTAACGCTTGTGTACCAGCCGTTCAGCGTGGCGGGGGCGGCATCGTCTGCCGTGTGGGCCTTGATCGTACCGTCAGCCATCGGGGACACGGTGATGGTGGAAGTCTGGGTGTCGGGGTCGGTGGTTTCGCTCTTGGTGTTGGCGTTGATACCGGGGCGCGTGGCGGAACAGTTGTACAAAACATACTTGCGCCCGGTTGCGTCGCCGTCCACCTCAAACAACAGGGCGAAGCTGGCGGGCTTGACGTTGGCATTCTCGACAATCAGGCCGTTTTTGCTTTTCGTCATGCCCCAGATGTCAAGCATCATCTGTTCGGGGAACATAGCGACTTCAAAATCGCCGGAATAGCCGTTGTTGCTCTGGCAGACGTAGTACACAATGCCGTCCGCGTAGAACTTCGTAACTTCGCCCTCGGCATCCAGAGACAGCGACACGCTGCCAGGGATGGCAACAGGGGTGTCGAAGGTGATCGTGCCATCTTCGCCAGTCACTTTGTGCTTGGCGTAGTGCGCGTTTTTGAGATTGAAAAGCACTTTGTCTTTAGACATTTTTACACCTCAATTTCATAGATGACATAGAACATCTGTTCTTTGTCAATGTAGATTTCATCGGACTTGCTGTAAAAGATGCCCGCCGCCGTCAGCGCTTTTTCAAGCGTTGCTTCGGCATCGGGGTCTTTTTCGGCTGTGTACAGTTCAAGGGCATAGAGGGTCTTTTTGGCGTACACAATGCCATCTGCCGCAAAGGGATTGTCGCGTTCAAAATAGAACACGCCAAACGGCAGATCATGACCGTTTTTCCACGCACGGTATACGAACGGAATACCGCTGCCGTCCAGAACCGTTTTCAATTCTGCCTGCGTCAACCGCAATACCTCCGTTTCAACTTTTTATTGCATATATCGTGCATTTCTGCTATGCTGGTAGTAAATAAATGCGAAAGGGTGTTACTTATGGCAAAGTGTAAACGCTGCGGCAAGTGGGGGCTTTTCTTAAAGCTGAACAGTTTCGGTCAATGCGAAAAGTGTGAAAAGGAGCTTGCAGAAGCGGCACGCCTAGAACGGGAACGCAAGAAGGCCGCCTTCTGGGAAGAGCTGAACAATCTGCCCCATGCAGAAATACGCCGTGACGGTGTGAAGCAAAAGGCGCAATCTGTGTCTTACCTCAAAGAAGCAATGACATACCCCCGTGTTACGGCCAAGAGCAACCCTGCAAAATTTGCAGACTTTGTTGTTTTGGATACCGAAACAACAGGGCTGTCATGCACAAAAGACGCGGTTTTGGAAGTGGCGGCAATCAAAGTAATGGGTTATAAATTTGTTGAGGTATTCCATACAATGATCACCCCCCCCCCGCAGAAACTTTCGATGGATTCTGCGCGTGAAGCAATGTCCGTCAATGGTATAACGCCCGAAATGTTAGAGGGTGCGCCGATGCTGTATCAGATCATCCCGTCACTGCAAGAGTTCATCGGGGATATGCCGCTGTTGGGGCACAATCTGGAATTTGATTTAAAATTCCTATGCCGCGCTGGTCTGGATGTTACGCCGGAAACGCGCCGCTTCTACGACACCTATGAACTTGCGGGGCATCTGCTGAAAAAGCCAAAGTGGTCTTATGACAGGGAAACGGGTGGCTATGGGCCGAATTATAACCAAAATTATGATGTTATGGATTATAAGTTGGAAACCCTGTGCGCTCATTTCTGGATTGACAGAATGGATGCACACCGCGCATTGGGGGATTGTGTGGACACTGCAAAAGTATTTCGCTACTTGCTGGAAAAGAAGATAGACACCACAGCAGACTACGACAATTAAATCACTTTGCGCCATAAATGGCTTTTACGCCATTCATAAGACGTTCAATCGCTCTTTCTTCGGCGGGTTTGATGTGCGGGTACGACTGCACACGCCCGCCGTTTTTCTTTGCGTGACCGTTTTCCAAAAGGTGGGTAAGCTGCCACGCAGAACGATTGCGGACAATTTCGCGCAGGCTATCGTTATCTTCCCACAGGGGTTTTATAGACCAGCCCTTGCGATATTTGCCAGTTCTGACGGGTGATGCGTTTTGAATTTCTTCCTTGCAGACTTTCGCCGTTTCACGAATCAATTTTTTCGTTTCCTCGGTGGACGCCTTGGAATAAGATTCAAGTTCCTTTCGGATAGCCGCCGCCAGTTGCTCCGGTTTTACCTTAATCGTGCCGCTCATGAGATGCCCCTTTTGGTTGCTGCATACAGTTCCAGTGTGTCAGGGTCAGTCTGATAGGTGCGGTAAATCAGCTTTCTTTTGCCGTCCACCATGGCGTATTTCTCGCCGCTGTAATCCCACGGGTGCAGCACGAATTTCTGTACATTGCTGTACCCGTGGGAACCCGCGATAAAGGATTCTTCCCGGCTCACGCTCTTAATGTCGCCGTACACCGTCACGCGGCTCGTCTCGGTTTCGGTCTGCCTGCCGATTTCATCGGTGCCGGAATCGTCCGTTGTAATCAGAATAATTTCATCACTGAAATACACGGGTCAATCCTCCAAATACTCCCCCGACAGGCTCAAACTGACCGCAAGGCTTTCATAGCTTTTCTGGAATTTGTCGGCATCGCTGCCGCCGTATCCGAAATTTGCCTTGCAGTACATTTTGACGGCCTGCTTGATAAGCGGGTCATTGTCTGCCGCCTTGATGCCGCGCCGCCGCAAGTCCTGCTTGGCCGCGTCAATCAACCCTTGCAGTTCCGCATCGAACGCGGTATTGTCGCTGCGGATGCGCAGCCATTGTTTCACAAGGTCAAGCACGATTTACACCTCGCAGGTTAAGAGCCGACGACCTTTGCGGTTTCGCCCTTCTTGATGATGATGACGCCGTTCGGGTCAAGCAGCTTGCCATCGCAGATGTGCAGCACCTTAGTCTTAACGGTGTTATCGTCGTGATCCATCCACTTGACGGCGGCAAACTGACCGTTGCTGTTCTCGGCGTAGTCGCTGGGGTTGAAGTACACGGCAATGACATCATCCTTGGCGGCGGCATCGAAGTTGGGGATGATGTCATCTTCGACGGTCTCCACAGGCTTGCCGCAGAAGCGGTACGTCTCTCCGCCGTCGATGCCGTAGTTCACACGCCCGATGGGCTGGCCGTTGGCATCAACCATGCCGTCAATGTAACCGTCAAACGTGCCCTGCGCCATGACAAACTCACCCTTGCGGTACGCCTTGGGAATCTTGGCAATAACCTTCTTGTGCCATGCGGAATAGTCGCCGATCTCGTCAGGGGTCAGCACGACAACATTCTTGGTGGGCACGCGGCTGTCCTTGGTGATGCCACGGAACTGCCCGCTGCCGGTGCCGGAAATGATGGCCTTTTCTTTGGCGGCAACGATGGCTTCCACAGCCAGCGGCACAAACATCTGCTGGAACTCGTCGAAGGTGACGACGGACGCAAGCAGGGTCTGTGCGATCTTGCATTCCAGACCGTAGTAGCTGAAGGAAACCTTCGTGTTGGCGGTCAGCTTCTGATCGCCGCTGGACTTGCTCTCACCAATCCAGTTTGCGGTGGGTTTCAGCGTCAGAATCGGGAACTCGACACCGCCCTGCACATTCAGCTTGCGGATTTTGGCGTACAGGTTGCCGTAGGACTTCATCTCGCGGATGATCTCGCGGGTGATCGTGGTGGGAATGACCGCGCCCGCATCGGTGGTGGTCGTGGTAGCGGCCACATTCAGCATTGGGGCCACGCTGGCGCGCAGATCTGCGGGAATCTCGGTGCCACGGCAGACGAAGTTCATAAACGCGGTGCGGTACTCGTTCGTCTCGCTGGGGTCGGTGTTGGCAGTCTGCCCGCCGAAGTTGTTGATCGTGATCGTCTGCGGGGCAGCGTTGGTCTGGTCGGGGGTCACATCGGGCAGTTTGTAGCTGCGGTTGCCGTTTTCCAGCGCGGCCAGATTCGCGCGGGCCTGCGCGGCAGCTTCATAATCCGCGTCAAGCTGGTTGATCTCATCGCGGCAGCGGTTGGAAGTCTCGATGTCGCCCGCGTCGATGGCGGCGCGCATATCGTTCAGCAGTTTTGTGCGCTGGGCATTGTACTGTTCTTTCGTCATGTTAAGACAACTCCTTTTTGATAAGATTTTCATAATCGGTTTTGGCTTGTGCCAAAGCAGCGGCGTTCTGATCGCGGAACATGGCAAGCGTCTTTTGCACGACGCTTTCGGGAAGCAGTCCGGGCACGTCGGCAGCGACAAGGTCGCCGCCCATGACTTCATCCACAAGGCCAAGTTCCACGGCGCGGCGGGCATCGACCCATGTTTCCGCGTCCATCATGGCGCGGATTTCATCGCGGGTTTTCCCGGTCTTGCGCATATAGGCGTTGGCAAGGGCATCACAGGCAATGTCAAGCCGATCTCCTGCGTGGTGCAGTGCGCGGTAGTCGCCGTCGGCACTGCTGTACACATTATGAATCATCATCTGACCCACGGGGGAAATCATGCTGTGCCCAGCCATTGCAATGACGCTGGCGGCGCTGGCGGCGTAGATGATCTTGATATTGACCTCGCCGGGATACTCGCACAAGGCTGTGTAAATGTCCGCCCCGGCATGAACATAGCCGCCGCCGGAATTGATATACACTTCAATGGGCTGTCCGTTTGCGGCGGCAAGGGCATCCGCAATGTCTTTCGGCGTGGTGGATTCCATGTCAAACCAGTCGTAGACGCGCTTATAATCCTGCGGGATAATCACGCCTTTTACGTTTACTCTCATTCGGTTTCACCTCCCGACTTCGTTTGTTTTACGGGCGCGGTGTCAAGACGGCGGATGGGTTCGTCACCGCCTGCCACAGGGGCAAGGCCAAAGACAGCGCGCCACTCGTTGGGCAGCATAGCGCCACGGTCAACCATGGATTCAAGGGAAAGTTTCGTGCTCATGCTGGCGTATTGCAGATTTGAACTTTCCAGATACAGCTTGTTCCCGAATGCGCGCTGCCGTCGATTCCACAGTTTGCGTGTGTGCTCGGCGGCGATTTGCAGCAGATCTGGTTCAACCTGTGCTTCGTAGTAGCTTATCCACTCATTTTCCGAAAAAGAGGATTTCACGATTTTTTCGTTCGTGTTGAAAAAGCTGTATAGCCGCGTGATGTTGTTTTGACTTTGCAGGGCGTTGGGCACATAATCGTGCGGGGTAAGCTGCACGGCATCGGCTTTAACATCCGTGCCAGCAACGCCTTTGCTGTTTCCGGCATCGAGAAAAGCATTTGCAAAATTCTCCGTCTGCTTTTGGATGTCTTCCGGGCGCATACCGCTGGCGGCAAATTTCAACAGCCATCGGACAACTGCGCCATTGCGAACCGCGTTGATAATGCTGCGGTCAGTCGTGCCGATGACTTCCATGATATTTTGCAGCGCAGGGCCGGGCGGTGTGCCGAACACGTCATTTTCGTTGTAATCATTGCGCAGATGGATAACGTCGGTATAGGCAAATGTCCATGTGCTGCCGTTCGGCAACCAGAATTGCAGCAGCAGTTCGCCCGCCTTGTTATAGAGGGCCTGCACACTGCTGGCGACGATGGGAAAAAGCGCAACGGGGAAACCGTTGTCATCGCGCTGGATAAGCGCAAACGCATTGTTGTTCAAGATCAACTGCGTTTCCATTTTCTCCGCGTACATCTGCCACGTCATGTACTGGTTCGGTTCTTCCAGCAGCAGGCGAATGTAGGGGTCTGGGTTCGTCTGCGTGTTGGTTTTGCCGTCCGGGCCGATGGTCGTTCGGATGTGGCGCGGTGTGGCCTTGCCCACGGCCTTGATTTTCGGGCGGATGCAGGCGCGCACGATGTCGCTTTTGTACAGGTTCCCGTCGTAGACATACAGACCGTTGCCTGTCTCCGTTACCATCTTGACTTGTGCTGCGGTGGGACTGCGGGCGACAGCCGCGCGCAACCGTTGAAAAATTCCCATGTGGGCATCCTCCGATCAAATCATAGTTTTGTAATCATCCTGTCTGTCTTGGAATACTACGAAAGCATCCAGCAGAGCGGCCAGACCGTCAATGCGCTTGCGCGCCTTGCTGGTTTTGTTCGGCTTGATGTTGCCGTTTTTATCTTCCACAATGCCCGTGTTGGCAAGGCACCATTTCAAGATAGGGTTATTGTTGTAAATGATAAGTTTGCTATCAAAATCAGCACCTAACTGCTTCATGGGCAGTGACAAGGTTTTCATAGTCTGCTGCACAGGCACGAACACGCCCTTTCCGAAAGTATCTTGTATTTCATCTACCCAGTAGCTTGCAGACCATGCGTCATAGCCGCCACAATAGATATAGCAGTCAAGTTCGTTCTGTACTTCAAGGAACCATTCCGTGACATCTTTCTGCCGGACTTTGTTGCCCTCACAGGTACGCAGATAGCCTTGTTCTTTCCACAGGTCGTAGGGAATACGATCTTCCCGCACGCGGCGTTCAAGCAGTTCTTCGGGCAACCAGAACATACACAGGACATAGATGTGCGGGTCGCCCGGAACCATGAATATGACGACGGCAGCGGTAAGGTCGGTAGTGCTGGAAAAGTCCGCGCCGCCGATGCCATACCGTGGCCGAAGCTGGCGCACGTCGAATGTGGCGGTGTTGTTCAACTGCTCAAAAGTCAGCCATGCTTCGCCGATAGTTTCGGGAATGTTGAAATCCTTGCAAAGCAGGTTCTTCACAAGTTTCGGGTTTGCAATGGCTTTCTGCACCTTGGCCCGCAACTGCTCCACAGACTTGATCGTACCTAAGCCGGGGTTTGCCTTGGCCCAGCAGCTTTCGTCTGTCCATTCCTTGCGGCTGTCCAGTTCGTAGATGATGGGCAGGAAGTGTTCGTTTTTATAGCCGTTGTCATCATAGAAACCGTTTATGACATTTTCTGCTTCTTGATACAGATCATCGTACAGACCTTCGCGCACCGTGCCTGCCGTCGTGGTTTCAAAGATCATCGGCTGTTCACGGGCGGTCACGCCGTCAACAATAACGTCATACAGGGCACGCATAGGCGGTGCCCATGCGTGAATTTCGTCCAGCAGACCGCCGTGAACATTCAAACCATCCTGTGTGTCGCTGTCGTGGCCTAGGGGCTTGTACACGCTGTCGTTGAAGTCGGAAACCATTTCAGCGACAAGCGGCTTGATTTTGCCGTTCGGTGTTTTGCGCGTCCAGTGCAGCACAGGTGACTTGCAGACCATGCGGCGGGCTTCCTGCCAGATGATCTTTGCCTGATCTTTTTTGGTGGCGACGGCGTAGATTTCCGCGCCGGGTTCACCGTCTGCAACCATCAAATACAGGCCGATGGCCGCAGACAATGTTGACTTGCCGTTTTTTCGGGCGACGACAAGCAGGACTTCCCGATACTTTCGCGTTCCGTCAATGACATGGACGAATCCGAACATGGCGGCGACAAGCGCTTTTTGCCACAGTTCAAGGATGAACGGCTTGCCGCCCGCTTTGCCTTTGCTATGGCGGCAGTAGTTTTCGATGAACTCTATTGCATGGTTGGCGCGCTTGGCTTTGTAGGCATAATCGCCGCAGCCGTTGACGACATCCTGCGCAAGTTTGCGGTATACCGTGGCAACCTTTTTGCTGACAACAACCTGTCCGTTTTCAATGGCAGCGTTGTATTCAAGTATCGGGTTGTAGGTCAGTGGATAGCGAATCAATCCGCATCACGTCCCGCAACGAAACTGTCAAACTGATCGCCCGCGTCAGTGGTGGGCGGCGGTGCGGTAGCCTTGGGCAGCAAGTCGGTCAGCTTGGAAAGCAGTGTCGCATAATTCTTGATGGTGGTATTGTAGCTTTTCAGTGCGGGATTTTCGCGCAGCATGGATTGTTCACCCTGCACGAAGAAATCCAGTGGGCCGATTTCGTCAGCCTTATTCTTCAAGGTGTCCAGCATCCCGGACATCCAGATCAGTTCCGACACGACGTTGCTTGCAAGCGCGCGGCGTTCTTCCGGCACAGATTCAATCGTAGATTTCAATTCCTTTTCTGTCAGAATCCGAATCGGCTGGTTCTTCTTCCGTGCCATTGCACGCCCTCCCTTGCAAAAAAATATAGGGCCGCAAACTGCCGACATCCATCGACAGTTTACGGCCCCACTCGGCCCTTAGTGCAGACCATTTACTGCACCGCGCTTTTTTTCACTTTTCGCCGCACTTCCAAAACGATGATTTCACCGTTCTTTCGGCGCTTGATCTCGGCTGTGTTGCCATGTTCCAGTATGGCGCGCACAGCTTCAATTACATCGTCCGGCAACGTCCGTTCACCTCCGCCCGGATTCATGCAAAACAGGAACAAATCTGTTTCATCTGTCAAGACCCCCCGGTCATGTGAAAATAACCTGTGTGTTCTTTGTGGCTCACTCCCTCGGTTCTATGGCAAACCGGGCTAGGGCCTGCCTAGGGGGGAGTAGCGCCGCTGGCGTTGGCCTTGTCCGCTGGCTGCGGTTGGCCGTTTTCGTCAAAGTAGTAAAGATTTCCACCGTCATTTTCAATTTTGTTGTGGCAATCGTGGCAGACATACAGGAAGTTCGCCGGATTCAAAGCAATGTCCGGGTCTGTGATGTTCTCCGGCGTCAGCCATACTTTGTGATGGACGATGTAGCCGGGCGCATCTCTGCATATCTGACACAAGCCGCCGTCAATGTTGACGCGGGAAGCGACGAACGCCGCGCGGCACTTGCGCCACTTTGTTGATTTGTAAAACGCTTTCGCAAATGCCCGTGCCATAGTTCACCGTTGGTGTTCCAGTAGAACACGAAGCAATCCGCCGGGGATTGTGTAGTAATAGAATAGTTACTGCTGTGTGATGTGTAGCGGAATCGAACCGCCGCGCTGTGCGCCACACCTTGCACACCATATAATCCCGGATTGCCCGCCGGGCCGGGTGTCGCCATAGAATAGGAGGAAGAAAGGCCGTCAGTGTTCCCAACTGACAATTCCACTATAGCACACTTGAAATCGCTTATCTGGCCAACATTATGAACAAACTGTAAACTTTAGCGCTTGGGGCTTGCATCTGGAATAAGGCCAGCTTCAAGGGCTAGTGTGTAGCAGTATTCGCGCTTGTAGCGGCGGAAAGTCTTTTCGCTGATATTCAAGTCGAACTGCCGCAGCAGAGTTGCGACGCTGGGCCTGCGCGGGTGCTTGACGTTCACCTTGATGGCAGCGGCCAGACGGTGCGCTTCGTCCTGCTGACCCGCCGGGTATTTGTCGAAGATCATCTGTTCCGCAGTACACAGGGCTGAAAGATACGGTTCCGTTTTGGCCCCCTGTACCAGCCCTGCGCAGACCTTGACGATACCGGGCGGCAGGGTGTAGCGGTTCATGGTTCAGCCTCTCTTGCTTCATGGTCGATAATAGCCATTGGCGTTACAGTCGGCATTGATAAAACGCGCTGTTCTGCGTTTTGCATTGCGTCTGTTTCGCCAGTACCGAAAGAAACCGGCAGATGCCCAAAACTAGCACCGCTACTCGGAAAGTTGTTCACGGTTCACGCTCCTCTCGCTTAATTCTTCTTCATCATCTGGAATTTCGTCGGGCAATTCCCAGAGTTCACATATTCCGTCCCCACGCTGGAACATCGGGAAATTATACATCCGGCTTTCCTGATTGGTGCATCCGGCTTTCCAGTATTTGCATCTTCCGCAGCGCGGATAGTCGTTTATCAGCATGGTCAACCCCCGAACTCTGCGCCGCAGTGCGGGCAATAACTGTACGATTTTGCCAACGCCGCGCCGTAGTCCCCATCTATGCAGACTTGTACGGCTTTTTTAAGGGCTTCTTCAAATTCGGTGTCATTCATCATCGGTTACCTCTTTTTGTGGCGCAGGCAGTGGCCGCCAGCGGGTGACATTCTGCAAAAGGCAATAATCACCCGTCCGCCATTCCTTCCTAATTGCATCGTAAAACCCAACTGTAACACCATATGGATCACAGCACACCTCTACACGCCTGTTGTGCGGTGGCTGTTCGGTGGCTGCTCTCCATGGTGGTTCTTTTATGATTGGCTCTCTTATGGCTATGGTGCGGGCGTGGGAGATTTCTTCAAGGATGTTCGCAGCATGGCAGGAATAGCACCTGTCGGGGCTGTCTTTGTATGTACAATAATAGCAGATTTTCCCTTTGATAGCTCTTTCAAGTTTATTTGCGTCGATCAGCCGTATCATTATTTTTCACCCTCTCGAAATAGAATTTGATGCTCTTTTCGTTCGGCAGGACATTCCCATAAACAACGCCGATTTTGAAGATATAGTTTTCTTGCAATTTTCGCGGAATTTCCGCAATATACCGTCGGAACGTTTCAAGGTCGTGGGCGCGCTTGTAGTGATTACACATGCGGCAGGACGGCATAAGGTTTTCAATGTCGTCCGTGCCGGAATCCTCTGGGTTCCACGCCCTCTGCGGCTTGAAGTGGTCTACCTGCATATCATTGTAGGCAATGTGACGGCCACAGTAAGCGCAATGACCGTCAAATTTCTTGTACACCGCAACGCGGGTCTTTTTACTGATTGCCATTTATTCATCCTCGCTGTACTTATAGTCGTAAAAAGTTCCGTCAGGTTCAACGAAAAATTCTTCTGCTTCCCATCGTGCATCACAGGTTTTATAATTTTCGCAAGAAGCAAGGCTCACGTCCATGGAACCATCATCGCCGCGCTTATGCCGTTTGCCAATTTTGCCATCCTTGCGCATTGTATAATCCAGCGAGTACTGATACAGATTGCTTACAACAATGCGTCCGCCGCAGAGCGGACAGCATTTTATAACTGTTCCAAGGTTCATTCTATACCCTCCGTATCCGCCGGGGATTGTGTGGCAGGCTCTTTCTGCTGCCAGTAACAGCAGCCGTCATCGCCGTCAGTAAAGTCGGCACAATAGGGGCTTGCGCCGCAAAAGCATACGCCGCTGAAATCCTCCCAATACAGGCACGTTTCACAGCGCAGGCGTTCGGCAGGGCGCTTGTTCTTTCCGGTTTCCATCTTTACACGTTTCCACCTTTCCGGTTTTCAGTAGCTAAAAAATGCAGCCACAAGAATGATCGCGGCAATGAGTGCAACTATGTACATTTGCGTTCGCCTCCAAAAATCACAACCATACTTGGAAACGGGGCCGCGTTCTGACAGCCGCCGAATTTCAAGCGGCCTTTGACGAATCTGACTTCTGTTTTTCCGTAGATATAATCGTGAAACCACCGCGTATCGGTGCGGGCGGGTAGCAGCATGACGACAAATCCCCCCCCCCGAAGCGATGTCGTGGGCTTTTTTGACCCACTGGCCGACGTTCCGACCATACGGCGGATTGCACCACACACGGCCTGTCCACGATTGGGTAAGGCCGTCTTGCTCCGGGGTGTAGTAGTCGGCACACTTTGCGTTTTCCTTGACCGCGCAGACATCCAGCGTGAAATGAAATTCAGCGTCAAGGGCATCGAAGAAATCTTGCGGCGTGGCCCACATATCGGTTTTGCTGGAATAAAGGACTGCGCCGTTCATACGGATGTCTCCATCTTCTTGATCTCGTGTTTAAGCTTGTTCAGATTGAAGTCCATTTCGGTGACGAAGCGGCGGCACAGATCGTGCTCGATACCGTTGCCCAGATAAGTATAGATATACTCCATGCCGTCACGGGTAAAGTTTGTATGGCAGAACCGATTGATACCGTTCAAGTGGTATTTCTGGCTTGCCGAACTGTAGGACTTGCAGGCTTCACGGCTGCACCATTCAATAATTCTTGCGTTAAGTTCTTCTATCGTGTCCGCACCGTACAGCGGCACGGTGGTGTTGCGGGCCGGGTAGGCGATCAGCTCCAGACGCAAATTTAAAAACGCTTTCGGGAACGCATTTTGCAGGTCGTATCGAACGGCCTGATTCAGCAGGATGCCTTGTGCGTAAATGGGCGATGGGGTCACGGTGGGTTCGCCCTTGATAAGTGCCCGGAAACTTTCAACAGCAAAATGGCGGGTCATAACGTGGTTGTTATCCGCCTGGGATGAAGTGGGCAGGGATTGTTCAAGGTGGGTTGCGTCAATCAGTCGTTGCATCGTTGCCGTCCTCCGTTTCGTCAATCAGTGTGCCGCCCACGTTTGGGCCGTAAAGCCCACTTAGCCTCATTGCAATAGAGTGTGCCCGCAGCGCCGTGGTATCGAACACCGGGTAATTCGTGACATTGTAGATATAGCACATGACGCGGTAACACGCATCGGCATTACTTGGGTTTCCGGCCAGTTGACGCTTCGCATAGGCGAACACGTCACCTGCCCAGTGCCGATCTCCGCAGCAGGTCGCGGCCATAATGATTTTAATGGCTCTCTTTTTCGTCATAGCCTTTGCATCCCTGGCCCGATAGTAGGGCCGTGTCCACTTCACGTACGGCTTTTCTTTCATTGCGTCTATACTCCCTTCATAACAGTTCAGCCGCTTTCAGCATAACAGCGCATCCGTCAATTCGGCAGTTATGTTCAAAACCACAGCCGACGCACTCCCAATACTTGGGTGCGGCAGGACGCGGGAACGCGGCAATCTTCTTTAGTTGTTCTATCAGTTCCGGGGATGCTTTCTCATACGGCTTGCTGGAACAGGCCGCTGCATCAAATTTCAGATGTTGGGGCATCGGTGTCCGCCTACCTTTCTTCATATATCGGCAAGTGCGGGTGTACCACAATCTGACAGCCGCACATAGGACAGCTAAAAGCATCGTGAAGGCCGTCAACAATGGCGGTGTCGCTGATTACGGCTCCGTCATTGTAGTAATGGAATCTGCCATAGTTGTGTTTTCCAACTACAGTGTAGCGATTGTCACTGTATGGGATGAATTTATAGCCGCATACCTCACACTGTATTTCACGCATCGGCGGCGGGTCATCCGCCGAGGCAGTGGTTTGGGCTGTGTCTGGTTCTGTATTGCGAGTTTTTTTCCGCTTTTTTGTATGAAAAAACCTCTTGTTAATACTGGCGCAATCGACGTATACGGTGCAGGCTAAAATGCACACCACAATCACGATCAGCACCACATTTGAAGTTTCTGTCATTGTTACACCTCCCATGTGAACGGCAGACCGATCCTGCATCCCTCGCGTTGTTCATTGCAGAAGTAGAAATCGCACCCTTCGCAGCACTCGCCGCTTCCGTTGGCTTCACAGTAGTTACTAAGATCTCGGGCCGCGTCAATCATGTTGTCACTGACGGCAGGTTTCGCGCAGTCTACGGCAGGCGGTTCTTCCTGCGCAGCGGGGGCGGGGGCGCTTTCGGAATCAGTGGGCACGGTATCCGCCGGGGGCGCTGGGGTTTGGGTTTCGGTGTCGGGGGCCTGCTTGGGGGCGCAGTGTGTGCAGGCCGTGGGGCAAGTGGCTTTTTCAAGGCACAGCTGACAGCATCCAGCGCATCCGATCATTACACCGTTTTTGACGTGGGATAAAATGCCGTCGGCATTGTCGCACATACCGTCTACGGTATCTGTGCAGTTATCGTGAATGAATGTCGCATATCTTTCTGCACGTGTCACAGGTGCTTTTTTCGGCTCCGCAGTGGCTTTCTTCGCCATCGGCTCGGGGGTAATGCCCGCGCCTGCACAGGCTTTTACGAACTGCGCCCATGTGTACTGTACGCGCTGACCTTCCAAGTAGAAGCGGATGCCCTTTGCGCTGGTATCCGTGATGCCGCCGCAGTTATTTGTGCCGCCCGTGGTGGTGGCAAGGGCTTGCAGGGCTGCGGCACTGAAATGTTCCAGCTTGCGTACCCATTTTTTATTTACAAATTCTTTTGCCATAGGCAGCGCCCAGTCGGGAAAAGTTTCGGGAACAGATTCTTTCTTCTTGCGCACCGCTTCCATTGTAGGCACAGGATAGGTTGCGGCGATCTCTTCCTGCTGACGGTTTGGCAGGCTGCTAAGTTCATAGGCCACTTGCGTGCCGATGGTGCCCGCTTTGTAACGCTGCATAAGCGTGGGGCACAGGTGCTTGTAGATGGCTTGATACTTGCCCGCCTGCGCCGAAGAAATGCCAAGTGCCGCCGCAACGGCAGTGCGGGTCTTGCCCTCTACCTTGCCGCCGTTGGCCTTAAAATCTTTTGCGATTTCGGCGGTCTTGACGGTTTCCATCATGTTTTCATATTCGGTTTCTTTGCGGGTGGTGCGATTCATAAGGATAAGCCGTGCTTGGTCGGCCAGCGCGCCCATGCTGGATGTAATCTTCACGTCAACTTCGGCCCAGCGTTCCGGGTCTTTGGCGTAGAGGGTCAGCAGGGCCAGACGGCGGCGGTGTCCGCCGGTCAGACGGTATTTGCCAGATTCATCCGCCAGGCGGACAACTAATGGCTGTTCCAGCCCGAAAGCATCAATGGCAGCGGCCAGTTCTTCAATGCCGTCTGTTTCGTAGAAATTTTCGGGGTCTGGCAGGATGTCGGCCAGTTTGATGCGCGCAAAGCGATCTTGTTCCGGCTGGGTGCTGGCGGCGCTCAAAACATCTTGAATCAGATTCATGTTGGTTCCCTCCGGGTGTTCCAATGGAACACCAAAACAGCGATTTATTTCTTCTTTTCGGCAGTTTTGCGGGCTTTATTACCTGTTTTCTGCCATTTCGGCAACATTTCGGATAAGGCCATAATGTAGAACTGTGCGATAATATCCCGTGTATCATCGGGCAGGGTTTCAAACTGTCGGATGATGTCCTGCCGCATCTTGGCGGGGTCGGATGTCTGGGTGCGCCGGATGGGCGCTTGCTTGTTTTTCACAGAATTACTTCCTTTCCGGTTCTGGTATCAACTTGCACGGGGCGGGTTCCTTTCAGTGCAAAATCAGGGTTTGTGGTGCGGTGGCATTGCAGATTCGGTTCATTCGGGTGGTTGGCGGCGCACCATTCATGTTTACAGGTCGTGTTCTTGGCAGGGTCGCATTCGTACAGCGTAATTGTGCCGTCGGCGGCAATGTCAATATCAATCATCGTTTCCGTCCTTCCCTCTGGTTGTACAGGCCGTTTTTGCGAACATCCTTGCGGATTTTGTCGCCGCGTTCGGAATCAGCGGCATCAATGCGCCGTTCAGCTTCGCGGGCTGTCTGTATCTGGTTGCATACTTTTCGGTATTCGGCATAGTCCGTGCAGGCGGTGTGGCAGTTGATGGCCCGCCGGGCGCATCGGTAACAGGGTGCATTCATGTCCGTTTATCCTTGATTTTGTAGCCTGCGGCTTTCATGGCTTTCTGATCTTCGGGGGATGGGATGCAGGCGGGATCATTGGTTTGCATCATAACGCGGCCATCCTTGGCAAGCACCGTAAAGAGGGCGGCGGGCAGATCAGAGCGGCAACAACTGTTCACAGCCCAGCACCTCCAACACTTCATCCGCCAGCACGCGGAAATCGCGGGCGGCATTGCTCCAACGACTGTACAGCGACAGCGGCTTGCCCGCGTCGTTTCCGTTTTCGACTTTCTGTGTGCTTTCGCGGACAACCGTGCCCAGTAAGTTAAGGTCGGTCACATCGGCGATTTTCTCTTTTTGATCGGGGCGAAAGCGAGTAATAAGGGCGTAGGCTTTCAGCTTTGGATTTTCCTGCTGGGCCGCTTCGATTTGCTCCCATACCTCGGCAAGACCCTTGCGGGCGTTCTTGTCCAGCGTGATCGGCACGATGGCAAGGTCTGCTGCCATGAGGGCGTTGATGCTTGCCATGTCGATGTCCGGGGCGCAGTCCACAACAACGAATTCAAGCACACCTTCATTTTCCGCAAGGTAGCGGCGCAGACGCTTATCGCGCCCGCTGGACGTGTCCAGCAGCAGGGAAATGTTCGACTTCATAAGGCGGTAGTCGCTGGGCAGAATACGAAGATGTGGGTACGGCTTTCCGTTGGCGTTCAGGGCCGGAAGTGCAGCATGAAGGGCGCAGGCATCAGCGGCAGTCTTGGCCGTCAGCACATCGCCCAGACCGTGGGTAAAATCGTGGATGTTGTAGAACTCGGTGCTGTTGCCCTGTTTATCGGCATCAATCAACAGTGTCTCGCCGATGTTGGAAAGTTCGTATGCAAGGTTTGTTGCGGTGGTGGTCTTGCCGACACCGCCCTTTAAATTCAAAATGACGATGGTTTTCACTTTTTCTTACTCCTTTTCTTCTTTGGGTGCTGTTTAGCTTTGGTACGGTCTTTTCCGGGTTTGGCGTAATAATTCATCATAGTTTCGAAGCGGCGGTACGAACTGCCGCAGTGGCGTTTCTTGCTGTTGTTCACGTTTGGTAATCCTCAATAGACATTTGACCGGGTAGCTGGCCGGGTTCGTTTTCCCATTCCACGCCGATGTAGTCGAGTACGCGGCCCCATCCATACCAGTCACCATTTTCGTCACGACAAACATGGCGCATCCAGAATTCCCATTCTTTGGGGTTTGCGCTGCGCAGGCGATCAAACCGGTTTGGGCGCTGTTCCAGCTGGATGCCGAAACCGCACATCGTACAGCCTGTGCGCTGCGCAAGGGTGGTGCGCAGCGTTCCGTCCTTGTCTCGAACAATCTCGCCATATTCCGCCGGGATGGGAACATTCAAATCAAGGGCCAGTTGCAAAATGTCTTGCCTGCTGAATATGGCGAACGGCGCGCTTCGGATGGTGCTTTTACCGTAGTAATTGCACCCGTGCATCATAAGGCTTTTTTCTCTGCGTCCGCCCTCGGATGCCATCAAGCCAAGATACGGAACGCTGTTGTGTTCTTTGGCCCAATCGTCACACGGTTTTTCTTTGAGATAATAGCAGCAGCGTTCAGACACCTTGAACGGTGCCGCAGCATACCCAAGCGACGCGCCTTCTTCATCTGCGCCGCCGAACTTTTCAAGCCATCTTTGGCTTAGTTTCATTCGGCTGTTTTTCTGGAATCCACCATATTCGCCTGTTTCTCCCGTAATGATCGCATGGCGAACAGTGGCGTTTTTTGGTGTCGGGTTTTGTAACAGACTGATCTTGCCTGCAATCTCTTTGCTAAGCACGGGCCAGCCCAATTCTTCAATGACTTTGGTTTTCGGTTTCAGAGGTTTCAAGAAATACATGCGGGGTACGGGCGGGCAGGCATCGTGCAGGGCCTGTTCCTGCGCTCTGGTATCCGGGTCTGTGATTGTGTCGATCTCATCCTGCGGCAGGGCCATGTGCGCGCCCAGCCATTCCCGCGCCGAGTAGGTGTTTTCCATTTCGGCGGCAATCTGCTTGTGTACAGCCTGCACGCCTTTCTGTTCTAGGGAAGAACAACTGACACAGGGAACATGTACGCCGCACGTTTCAAGGAAGTAATGCAGGGTGATGGAATCCAAACCACCAACTGATACGTGACAGTTCAGGCCCATTTCGCTGCATTTGTCCTGATAACTGCGGGCGACATTTTCCGCATGGCGAATTTTCTGTTTGTAGGTGTAGTTTTCCTGCATGTAGCGGAAATTGCGAATGTTGGCTTCTGCGCCGGTTTCCTGCATGATCTGCTGTACTGTTTTCATGGCTGGTATTGCGGTTTATACCGCCCCTCCAAGTAATCCGTGATGACTGCGGCGGCAGCTTCCCAGCCCTTGCAGACTTCCACGGCATAACCGGCATTGCGCAAGGCGGAAATCCACTGTTTCTGTGTGGCCGATACCGTACCACCGTGCAGGCGCTTCAATTCGATGTACAAGCCGTGGTACTTGATTCTGATAACGTCAAACTTCCCAGAGCCGACGAAGTTGAACGTTTGAACGGCGAACGGCAGGAAGATGTCCGGCACACCGGATTTCACACCCATTGCGCGGAAACGGCCCGCTTCGGCTTTCCCACGCTTGCCGCCGTTGGGGATATGGTACATAAGTGAAAGTTCGGGATATTTGCCGCTTTGGGCATCGGCCCAGCGGAACAGACACATTTGCTCTACATCTTCGGTAGGCTGCGGCATGGTGTATTTAATATCCGCCATTGAATACACGTCCTTATCTTCGGTAGGCTGCGGCATGGTATATTTAATATCCGCCATTGAACGCACGTCCTTTCTTGCTGGCAGGCGGCAACGCGGCGTAGTGATCGCGCGGTGCGCTGCCTGCGGGTGTTGTAATCAGTTGGTCGAACATAGGCCCGAAAAGCTGTGCAGGCGGCGGGAACGGTGCATCATTGTCTGCGGCCATACCGATGACGGCTTTCACGTCCTTTTCTGTGTAGCCACGGTCAAACAAGCTGTACACCTGTTTTCTTGTCTGCTTATCGCCCTGCATATTGATACCAGTAAATGCTTGCAGCAAGGCCATAATGCGGGTGCAGCTTTCCCGCCTGTTTTCAACAGCCGATTTCTGGGGAAGATTATGTTGGGGGTTTATTTCATTTTGTCTAATATAATCTTCTGTGCATAAACTCGGTTTCTGTTGTTCGTTATCTTGGTTTTTGTATGCGGTTTCTCCGTTTTTGTGTACGAAAACTAAACCGGCGCGGGGTGTAACCTCTAAAAGCCAGTATTCAACAATAATCGGTATTTCGCCTGTACGCCGTGCGATGCCGTCCAGATAGCGGCTTTGTATCGCCCGAGAAGTTAATATTCCGTCCGTTGTAAATAAGGCTTTGTCGAAAAGTCCTAAAGACACGCACAGATCAACGATTGCCCGAACTTGGGTTGACTTCAACCCGCCGCCCAGCTTGCGCGCTGTCGATGCGGCGTTGTCATATCCCCAGCGGTAGAAATAACCATCGGTGGCGTAGGCTTTTTGGCACAGGGCAAAGTAGACATAAAAGCCCGCCGGGCCTTGTGCATCAATCAAGTTGTCAATAGAGGTGTCGTTTTCGAGAACGTCCACATCCCACGTCGAATAGTTCAGATTCCGCTTCGGCGGTCTGCCCATTCGTAATACCTCCGTGGGTGGATGTTACCCGCAAAACGCGCCGTCAGCGTCATACAGCGCAGGATTCGCGCGGCGGTCACTCCATCCGTACTTGATGCCAGCTTCAACAGCAGCGGCCTGCGCGGGCGTGGCCGTGCCGTAACACTGATTCATGGTGCGGCATACCGTGCGACGAATTGCCAGTAGTGCGGCATCCTCTGCATCCACTGCGCAGAGCGGCGCACCTTTCACGCAATAGTAGGTATTGTCACCGGGGTAGACCTTGGCGGGCCGTCCGCAGTCGTATGGGTTGGGAACATAGGCGAACATCGGCATTCCGGGAAACACACTGGGGAACATATCGCCGATGCAGGCTTTCGGGGTTTTGGTGGTGGTGTCCATCTTTCAATCCTCCTGTTTGGTTTTTCTTCCTGCCTTTGCTTCATGCGGCGTTTGGCAGTTCATATAATGCCGGTCTTTCCCGGCTGTCAGCTAAGGAAAAGTATGGAGAGAAAAAGGGGCAGCGGGCTGTCAGAATCGAACTGACCGATGCTGTGAAATCTGCGCCAGCACCCGCACATGTACCCGGCAGGCGCGAACAGGTTTGCCCGCCGGGGGATGTGGGAAAATCCCACTTAGGTGTCCGGCACCTCTGCGCGGCAGATCAGTGGCCCGCGCAGTGCCCGTTCAGTCGTTCGTACCCCTTTCTGCAAGATGCGTCCGACTGCTGGTAGCGGTCAGTTCTGCGCCGATACCGCCAAACGCGCATAGAGTTGTTATTGATGACACATTTCTTCACACCGCTTATAGCCTATGTCGTTCCGCAGCATGTCCGCATTTGTGACGGCCTGCGAAAGAATGCAGATTCGTGTGCAACCAGAAATCTGAATTTTATGGGACGAAAAGCCGTTCTTATAGTGCAGCACCATCCAACTGCCGCCGCCAGCCGTGCAGTTATAGCCTTCCGAAACCGAATATTCCAACTTTTCAAATTCCGGCATACTGATACGCAGCATTTCCGAAATACTGCGCATGAAGTTTTTAGTCGGCGGGCATCCGTGGCGGATGGCGGTGACAGCTTCAACAGCTGACGGCGGCATGATCTTTGCGGCACGGTCTGCCTTTTCGGCGATGCCGTCGAACAGATCGGCAAGAGCCTGCGCCTTGGCAGTAAGCGCGTCCAATTTTTCGTTTGCGTCCTCAGCGTTCAGCGTGACGGTGATTTCCATGTCATTGTTCATTTTGTCGTTTCCTTTCTATCCGCCGAGGAACGGCCACGGCGCTTGATGTTCTGATCGACAGTCTGCTGTGCCTTGGCGGCGCTGTACGCGCGGTATCCCTTGGGATTGAACGCGCCCGTATAGCCGCGCGCCAACTCTCTATATAGAGTAGCAAGGGAAACGTCCACCGCCGCCGCGATGGTCGGCAGTGGCGTTCCAGCGTCGTATAAAGTCGCAATAAGCTGTCGATCTTTTTGGGTGATTACCTTGTACTTCCGCATTGAAATTTCCTAAAGCTCCATATATAAAAATGATGCGAAAGAGCGTTGTATCTCTTTCGCATCTATTGTACCAGTCGCCAAAATCAAAAAAACTTGCAAAAACCTGTTGACAAAGGTCATACTACTTGCTATAA
>ERZ1034876.242-NODE-242-length-36172-cov-36.261179_pt1 | contig 36172 bp, 45 predicted proteins | sample MGYA00520698_ERZ1034876 | MGnify/ENA primary metagenome ERZ1034876 (study PRJEB33766, sample SAMN09781723) | gut metagenome | biome: gut microbiome | host: Homo sapiens | place: Madagascar | study: EMG produced TPA metagenomics assembly of the PRJNA485056 data...
GTCAGCAGCTACCAGCACCGGCGACCAGTCAGCAGCTACCAGCACCGGCGACCAGTCAGCAGCCATAGTGTCAGGTAAAGGTTCAGTTGCAATGGCTATCGGTTATAAATCAAAAGCTAAAGGAAGTCTTGGCTGTTGGATTGTACTGGCAGAGCAGAATGACAATTACGAAATTATCGATGTTCAGTCTATTAAAGTTGACGGAGAGAAAATCAAGGCCGACACTTTCTATACTCTTGTGAATGGTGAATTTATCGAAACAGAATAATTATGGACTATTTAGCGGAACCCCAAAAGAAGATCAAAGCGGCTTTACTGCAAGGCAGGATTATGACAACCGCCGAGATGAACAAGGTAGGCGGTACTGTAGATGCACGGAAGATTATCTCAAGGCTCCGTCATGACGGGCTCCCAATAGGCGATGAATGGGTTATTCTGTTTGATGAGAACGGCAAAATTATCGGTCGCTACAAGAGGTATTTCTACACTAAAGATGGTCAGAAACCAGGTTTTCGGGAAATATTTTGGAATCAACAAGCATATTGACAGCCCGGAAAGACGGGCAATTGGGCAGGTGGCGGAATTGGTAGACGCTAATACATGTGGTAAGTATGCCGAACAAGGCGAGCAGCATTAATGAGTGTGTAAAAGACGCTTACCGTAAGCACTCATTGCAGGTTCGAATCCTGCCCTGTCCACAAAGGAGACACTAATCTCCCTCAAACCTCAAAAATCATAGTTATGGAATCAGAAAACAAACTTACCGTGATCGAGGACAACAGTATGTTGGTATTCGGGTCGCAAAACAACTTCGAGAACGCCCAAAGGATGGCAAAAGCCCTTTGCAGTTCAACAATCGTCCCGGTGATGTATCAGGGAGAAAAGAACCTTCCCAACTGCATTGTCGCCCTTGAGATGGCTAACCGTATCAAGATGTCTCCCCTGATGGTTATGCAGAACCTTTATATCGTATATGGCAATCCGGGTTGGTCGTCCAAATTCCTGATTGCGGCACTAAACGTCAGCGGTCGTTTTTCTCCGATCCGCTACGAGTGGCGCGGAACCGAAGGACAGGACGATTGGGGGTGCCGGGCGTGGGCTTATGACAAATCGGGCGAAAAGCTAGAAGGCGCTTGGGTGGACATCAATATGGCCAAGAAAGAGGGTTGGTATTCCAAAAACGGTTCGAAATGGCAGACGATTCCCCAGCTGATGCTTCAGTACCGTGCTGGGGCATTCTTCGCCCGGACTTACGCTCCTGAGATCGGAATGGGCATGCAGACCGCCGAAGAACTCTACGACGCAAAGCCTATCCCGGTAGAAGCAAGAGTTATTCCCAATGAGATCGATCCTGAAACGATTTCCACCGAGCAAGAGGCCAAAGACGCGCTTTTAAAGGGTCAGATCGACAAAGCCAAGTACGACGAATTACTCAGCAAGGCCCTGGGAAGAAAAGACGAACCGGAGGAAAAGAGCTTTGCCGAGCAGCAGATCGCAAACAACGCTTTCGGTTTGAAAGATATAGCCAAAGAGCATGGAACAGCTACAGAGAACTCCTGAATGGTATTCGGGCAGATTGGAAATGTTTACGAGCTCGGAGCTGGACGACCTTCTCTCCGAGCCCAAAAGTAAAGCCAACAAGAAAGCTGGCAAACTTTCCGAAAAGAGTAAGGATTACGTTTACGACAAAATATCCGAGCAGATCACCAATGGAACAATCCTCGATTACAAGGAACTCAACAACAAAGAGATCAAATGGGGGCAGCAGTATGAAGACGAGGTCCGAATGCAGTATGAAGCCAGAACGGGTAATAAAGTCGATTTGTGCGGCTTCATACGCTATAACGAATATTTCGGCGGCTCCCCGGATGGATTGGTAGGTGAAGATGGAATCGTTGAGATCAAGTGTCCTTACAGCGGGAAAGTTTATGTAAAGTACCTCCTATTGGAGACACAGGAGGATTTGAAGAAGCTGAACCGAGGGTATTACACCCAGATTCAGGGGAACCTGATCGTAACAAGTCGAAAATGGTGTGATTTCATAGCGTACGATCCTCGGGTTCAGAATCCGGATTTGGCTCTTAAAATCCTTCGGGTAGAACGGGATGAGCCTTTCATCGATTTTTGCCTGAAACAGCTTGAAAAGGCCAATAAGTACAAAGAAGAGATCAAGAGTAAACTTTTAAAAATGATCGCATGATGGATGATATTCTGGTGGAGTACAATGGGGAGTTACTGCCCGAAACAATGGCTGGCAGGCTCGAACCGCTTTGCAGGGAAGCCCACGATATACAGCAGTATCTCAACGCCCCTTATTCCGGTGAAATCAATGTCTTGCTCGACCGGCTATCCACTCTCAACGTCTACATGGCCCGATCCGGTGAGATGCTTGCCGAGGCTGTTTTCCTGCAGGAGGAAGCCATCAATAGGGCTTTCGAGGAAAACAAAGATCGAATCGATTGCATGGCGGCCACAGTAGCCAACAAATACCTGACGAGTTGCTGCCGGCATGAAAACAGGTTAGTCAAGTGGTTGGACCGGATCAACGCCACCTGCAAACATCAATCTGACAATCTCAGGACGCAGATAAGTTTCGTAAAGGAGCAGGTTAGATTGGATGGGAGGGGTTACTAATGAATTACAAGGCCAAATTAGACCGAATTTTCAGCGAATATGTCCGATTGAGGGATTCCGACAGCAACGGTTACGGACGCTGTATTTCGTGCGGAAAAGTAGTTTTTTGGAAGGATGCGGATGCAGGCCACTATGTCAACCGGAAGCACATGAGCTTACGCTACGATGAATCTAACGTGAATCTGCAATGTAGGAGTTGTAACAGGTTCGACGAAGGTAATATGATCGGATATAATCACGGTCTTATCGAGAAGTACGGGGATAAGGTTATTCCCTATTTGGACATCAAAAGACACAACATCAGTAAAATCGGGCCGACCGAATATGCGGTGCTGATCAAGCACTATCAGCAGGAGATTAAAAGGCTTAAAGAGCAAAAAGGATTGTAAGAAATACAAGTAATGGCAAAACGATTTACAGATACCGATTTGTGGGACAAAGAGTGGTTTATGTCTCTCTCTTGTAAGCATAAATGCCTTGTCCGGTTCATCTTCGATAAATGCGACCAAGCGGGTGTTTGGTCGGCTAATTGGGCGCTTGCGTCAGCTTACATAGGCGATCGGGTCACCCATGATGATTTGTCGGCATTATCGGGAAGAATTGAGCAAATCGGCGCAAACAAATATTTCATCCCGGACTTTATAGAATTTCAATACGGGCAATTGACGGAATCGTGCCGGCCTCATAAAAAAATCATCTCACTTCTTCAAAAACACGGTTTATATGAAAGGGTATTGAAAGGGTATCCAAAGGGTATTGATACCCTTGAAGAAAAAGACACATACAAGGAAAAAGAAAAAGAAGAAGGGGGTATGGGGGAAGCACAACCACCATCCGAAGGCTCGGATTTCACCTCAGAGCTCTCAATCGTTCAACAAGAATTGCAAACGCAGACAATCTGGTTGGATCAGGTAGCTATGCAGCGTGGATTGAAAAACACACAGGAGGCTCGAATGTGGCTCGACAAATTCTTCGGGGAACTTCGCATCCGAGGAGACACGGTAAAATCCCTACATGACACGAAAAGCCACTTTGTGAGCTGGCTAAAGATTCAACTGGACAAACAAAAACCTCAGAAAAATGGAAAATATATCCCAACACGCATCTCAGGATCTGATTTCGATTGACGGGATTATCAAGTCCCTTCAAATTCAACGTGAGGAAAAATACCGCGCTGCCATCCGCAAGAGAATCGTTTTGGACTATTCCCCGGCAGATTTCACCAGATTGATGAAAGCTTTTGCGGAGCTCGTGATGTCCGAACGAGGGGAGTATTCCGAGTTCACGATAGACCGCAGTAACGAGCCGGTCATACTCGAACTCTACAAATACTCGACAATGGATAAATCTTTCTCTGGAAATTTATTCCTCGGAGTTGCCCTGATCGGGAGCTATGGTTGTGGAAAATCCCTGATAATGGACGCTTATTCAAGGTTGGTCAATCAGTTCGTCCAGTCGAAAGGATTGCAGGTTTGCCCGGTTCTGTTTAAAACAAGCATGGAGTTGTACAACCTTGCCAAATCAGGTATCACAAGCCAAATGCTTCATACTCCGCTCGTGATTGACGAGATAGGCCGGGAGCCCAAAGTCGCCAAAGACTACGGCAATGAATCAACCCCGATGATCGATCTTCTCTTTGAGCGTCACCGCAAAGGAACCATAACCCACGCTACCGGAAATTTCACGCTTGAATCTCTTTCTGAGATGTATGGGAAGATGCTTGGTGACAGATTAAAACAGATGTTCAACTTCATTAAGCTAAACGGAAGTAGCCGTAGATAAAGCATGAAAGATAACTACACCTGTTCCGAAGTTGCCGACACCAGATGTCACGACAAGGAAAGATTTACCCTCCTGATGAGTTTGGATGACCTGTTAGACTACTTCAAAAGCAAAGAGAAATGACCGTCCTTGAAGCTATCGGGCAACTGACCGCCGAGCGAAAAGAGAAAAGAATCGAGCCGCTGAACATTGTTTTTCGGAGTATCTACGACAAACTCTCGATCAGTTGGTTCGAGATGGTCGAAGAGCTCGAAAGGCTGAAAGAAGCAGGATTAATCCACATCGGGGATACGCCGAAAGACAGATACGCAAAACTTAAAATCTACCACAATGAAAGTCGAAATCAACCAAACGATCAACCCGGAAATGGTAACCCTTTACAGCCATCGCACCGGTGAATTTATCGACGAAATCCCCGCTGAGAAGGTCAAAGACCTGCAACACCTTTCGGGGGGGGGGTATTTCAGGTGACACGCAAGCAGATCAACAAGATTAAACGGGAAGCCCTATCGAGGGCAGAAAGGAGCGGGAAATGAAAAGCAAACGAGCAAAGGAATTTATCAATAACCGCTCTGAGCTGATTGACGGCCTAGAGTGGATGGTTGACGCATCAACAGCCCGTCGAGCCGTCGAGCTTGCCGAGCAGGACGCAGAAGAGGACCATGCTCAGAAGATGAATGGATTGAAAACAAGAGAGGTGGAGACGGTCAAAGCAAGATTAAAACACACAAAAAGTAGTCGGAATGGGTGCAAGTTTTGATAATTACGTGTCTGAACGATACGATGATTGGGTAGCTTACTCAAAGGCATTATGTCTAAAATACGGGGTAAAGCTGGAAGCGCGGGAGGTCGTAAACGAATCCTTCCGCGTACTGCTTGAGCGAAACGGGTCCAAACTCGACCGACTGATAGCCGCAAGACCGGGGCGTAAACCGGTAGCCGAATTTATGATGAAGCGGATTATCCGATTTCAAGTCTGTTTCCCAAAATCAGGCGTCAGGTATAAATCCGGTCAAAAATTCACGTCCGAATCTTCGGAAGAAACACCGGAAACATTCTCCGATACGAATGTAGATTATTCAGATTTTATGCAGTCTATTTTAGAGCAGGTGCCGTTTACCGATCTTGAACGGCGGATATTCGTGTGGGTAGCCGTCGAAGGGAAAAGACTGGACGACTGGCCGGGAGAGGAAAGCCGTAGAAAACTGTTTTACAAACAGCGAAGCGCAATTTTGAAAGTGAGAGCGCTTCTGTATCGAAAAGGAATTTTTAAAGAATAATTGCAGTGAATCCGGCTTTTTGTCGGATTTTTTGTTCCCGTTTGCACTTTTCCCCGGCTCATTCCATTTGAAAGAAAAGACCTTTGAAAATGGCAGCTCCGAAGAAAAATACTTACACACAGTTAGCAAAGAAAAACAGAGTTGGGAAACCTGTCTCTTATTCCCCTGAAAGCCTTTGGAAGAAAGCCGTTGAGTATTTCAGTTGGGTGGAAAATAACCCGCTGTATGAACGTAAGGCTTTCGGTACCGGGTTAGTGGCGGATTTACCGAAGCTGCGCGCAATGAGCATTTGCGGATTTTGCATTTTCGCAGGAATTGACAGGCAGACGTTCGCCAACTATGAGGATAAAGCCGAATATTTCGGCATCACCGCGCGCATTAGAGATATTATCTACGATCAGAAGTTCACAGGAGCCGCTGCGGGGCTTTTGGAAAGCAACATTATCGCGCGGGAATTGGGTTTGGTTGACAAAAAGGATGTGACGACCAACGGCCAGAACGTAACCGCGTCCCCCTTGAACGATTTACCCACGGAGGCGCTATTGGAAATCGAGCAAATAGCTAAAAAGTATGGCAAATAGCGAACAAAGTTCCTTTACCGATCTCCGGTACTTATCCGAGGTGATCGCCCGAAAGAATTTCGAGCGGTTCGCCTTGTACGTAATGCCGTCTTTGGAGCTATCGCCGTTCCATCGGGCTTATTACCAGGCTTTGGAACTGTTTGCCCGTGGTGCGATTAAAAAACTGATTGTAACGGTACCGCCCCAGCATGGCAAATCGCTCGGATCGTCGCAGCTTCTCCCGGCCTACCTGTTAGGGCTGAACCCGGAATTAAAAATCGCCCTCGCTTCATACGCATTTACGCTGGCAACGAAATTCAACAAACGGGTACAGCGCGTTATTTCGGATGCGGCATATCAAAATTTATTCCCTGACACATGCCTCAAATCGGGCTCCCGGCAAGCGGCCGCAGGATCGTACCTACAAACCTCGGAAGAGTTCGAAATTGTCGGTTACGGCGGATCGTTTCAGTCGGTCGGAAGGGGGGGCGGTCTGACGGGTAACAAGGTAGATATAGCGATATTGGACGACTTGTACAAAGATGCGGCGGAGGGAAACAGCCCGACTGTACGGGAAAGCGTGTGGGAGTGGTACACGTCAGCCGTTAAAACCCGTCTGCATAACGGATCGCAGGAACTTATCGTTTTCACCCGCTGGCATGAGGAGGATTTGATCGGCATACTGGAGGACAAAGAGGGCGTGCGGGTGCTCGGTTCTTTTTCAGAGATCGACCCCGGTTACACGGGTTGGTATAAACTCAACTTTGAAGCGATCAAAGAGAGCGGACCCACCGAGATCGACCCGCGCCGTTACGGTGCCCCGCTTTGGCCGGAGCGTCACAGCCTCGAAAGCCTGGAGCAGCGGCGCGCGCTCGATCCATTCCGCTTTGACTGCATGTACCAGGGGCACCCGTCGTCCAAAGAGGGCCTTTTGTACGGTGATAACTTCAAAACCTATGACACCCCGGCCAGCCCGGACGAAATCATCCGGAAAGCCAATTACACCGATACCGCGGACACTGGCACGGATTACCTGTGCTCGATCTGCTACGACGTGCTGAAAGGGGGGCAAATCAACATTACCGACGTACTATACACGCAGGCTCCGATGGAGGAAACCGAACCGGCCACCGCGCAAATGTTGCTTCGTAACGGCACCCGTGCGGCACTGATCGAAAGCAACAACGGCGGGCGCGGGTTTGCCCGGAACGTGCAACGCAAAGCCACGGCGGCACATGTTGAGTGGTTCCACCAATCAGGTAACAAGGAATCCCGCATTCTGACCAATTCCGCCACGGTACTGCAAAATATCCGTTTCCCGGAAGGCTGGCGCCTGCGTTGGCCGGAGCTGTACGCGCACCTCACTACCTACAAACGACTATTCAAAGCAAACAAGAACGACGATGCACCGGACGCACTGACCGGGATCGTCGAAAAGGAGATCATCAATAAAAACAACCGGATTCTATACATGGGATAGGATCATAAAACTTACAATTATGGCAAGACCGAGAAAAGACCAGAACACCGCAGCCGTTGCAGATTTTCAAGTAGCTACGAACCCCGAACCGGTGGACACCGGAGAAGTAACTCCCGAAGCAGAAGAAGCGGAAAATACCGGGGCGTCGGTTCCGGCAGAATCTGCGGACACTTTCGACTACCGGGCCGCATACGAAGCCGAGAAAGCGAAAAACGGGGACTTGCAGGCCCTTGTCGCAGAGATCACCGCCTGCAACAAAAACGAAATCGAGAAACTGCAAGCAGAAAACAAGCGACTGCAAAAGGCGGCCAGCGCTGCGAAAAAGCCGAAAGACACCCGCACGCCGTATCAAATCCTGCTCGACCTGCTCAACGCGGCGGAAAGCACCGCCGGGGAGATCGTAAAATCCCAGATCGCCACCGGTGGGCCGATCATCCGCATGCGCCGCATTCAGGGTGAAATACACAAGCTCATCAAAGAGGCTAAAGTCTATGTTTAGTTTCGCTATCGATCACGAAACATACTCCTGCCCGACCCGGTGGCAGGAGTTACCTGTTTCCGACGCCGTGAAATTGCAGGCGCTCGTGAAGGAACTACCGGATGCGGTGGCGGATCATTTCCGTTCATTGGTCGGCCCGGCGGAAGAAGTTACCCCGGTTCAGGGGGATGACGTAGGGGCCTTGCTCGACTTCTGGCGCAAGGCGCTGCACGCGCTATCCGGATGCCCGTTGCCGGTACTCGACAAAACCGCCGATACGGATGTACACGCGCTCGGGGAACACTGCCTGACGCTGTTCGTGTTTTCGTTACTGGCGGCTCCCTTGTACCACCCGGAGGGGATCGAAGCCTTCAATACGAACGGGGAACGGTTGGTTATCCCCGCAACCGGCACCGACGCGCTGGGTAATGCAGTGCCGCTGAAAAGAATTACAGCAAAGGAGTTTTGCGATGCGTCGGATATTACCGCTACCGGAGATTTGACCCTCGCACCGCTGCTGTTGGCCGTTTTATGCCGCCCGGACGGGGAACCATACGACGAGGAGGGAGCCAAAACCCGCGCCCGAAAGATGGGAGACGTGTCGATGAGCATTTATCTGGAAGTATACACCCGCCTGATGGAAATGCACGCCTATCTGAGAGGGGAATTTCCGAAACTCTACGGATCGGACAAAGGCGGGGATAAATCGAGCGACGATCCCTACACATGGAGCGACAAACTGCTGTTCGTGGCGGACGACAAACCCAGCGAACTGCCGTATACAGAGGGACTGAATGCCTATGAATTTGTCCGCATACTGGACGCGAAACTCAAACGGGAGAAACAGAAATGGGAGATAGTAGCAGCGACCAGAGGATTGTAAAATGGCGGGTATGCGTGGCCCTCCTCGACATGCTTTACAACCGGGAATGCCGGTGCGACCGGGCCAAATGTGCCGGGCATTTCGAGTACCTGCGCCGGTTGAAATTCGAATACGAGTGTAAAATCGAAGAATATGAGGAAGAAATTAATAGAGGCGATCAAAGCGGCATTTCTCAGTGAGGGATACGGATTCTTTCAGGGGTTCGCAGACAAAATACAGGGCAGCGAATTGACCCTGCCCGCGCTGTGGCTTACACCGATTGAGGTGGCCGGGATGAGCGGACGTAACGACGGCAAAGTGACCTACAAAATCGTCCTGTACCTGTTCGTTCAGAACGAACAGTACGACGAGCAGCAGAAAGAGGAAAAATGGGAGGAACTGGAACGCATCGCGCGCAAAGGGATCGCTACGCTTCCGATGATCTCCGATGTCATTTCCACCGACAAAGTGACGATCAAACCGGACGAGTTCGCATTCACCTCGTTCGGGGAGCTTTCCCAGACGGTAACCTTCCTCGCCGACGTGTATTTCTGCAATGAGTAAGCCCCTCGACATACTGGACCAGTTGGCCGAACACCTGAAAAAAGCCTTGCAAACGGAGCTTTCAGTACGGATGCGCATAGCCTCCGGGACACTGATAAACAGCATCGAGGCCGTGGTAAAAGAGACTATGAGCGGTTTCGAGATCGTCGGTTCGGCGGTCTATTACGCGAAGTATGTAGAGAACGGGCGCCGGGCCGGGGCGAAAGGGGTACCTATTGAAGCGCTAATCGAGTGGATCAGGATAAAGCGGATTGTGATAGAGGGTCGCAGCGAACGTTCTACGGCTTTTATGTTCCAGAGCTCGATCCGTCGCAAAGGAATCGCCCCGGCATTGTTTATCACGCGCACCCTGCAAAACCAGGAAAGCACAATCGACCGGAGTATTCACGCGGCATGCGGGGAATTGGTCAACTACCACATCGAAACCATGTTTAACGAAATCAAACAAGCAGCATGATAGACCTGACAGCAAAACCGGAGAAATTCAGCAGCGTATATCGTCCGGTAATATATACCCTGACCAAAACGGGTACGGAGAAAGAGACCGTGCAGATTCTCGACGGATCGACGGTACTCGGAATGAAACAATTTGTGACCGCGGGCAGGATCGCGGTAAACGTATCGGAATATTACCGTAACCTGATCGAAACGGCACCGGTGATCGATGACAGCCTCTCGTTTGTCCATGCCGTGAAACGGACGGTAACGGCCCGGATCGACGTGACGGCGGATTCCTCGGTGCTGCTCACTTCGGGGATTACCGATCTTGCTTTGTCCACCCTGCTGTCGAATGCGCCGGGGCCGCGGATACTCCGACCCGGAGAATGGGACGAATTGAGCTATCTGGTAGATGAACAGGTATTGGCCGGGACAATTATCGTCACGATGAAAAACGGGCAGGAAATCACCCTGCAAATGCCTAATTCGTCTATCGACGGAGTGGCCGTACTGGTGGTGCATTACGATTCCATCGCCGAGGCGGTGCTGCTCAAAGGTGCCGATCCCGCGGGCATGGCCGGAATCAAAATAAAACCCACACTCGGGTGTTACGACCTGCCGGAAGTGGAGTACCGGATTGTCCGCTCCGGGTGCGGTGTCCGTATCGCGTGGTGGAACCGCCGGGGCGGGATCGACTATTATACGTTCCGCTCCGACCTCGATAAAAGTTATACCACCGAACGCACGAAGATCAAAACAGCGGAAGGCTGGCGGACGGTTTCCTCGGAAGTGGAGGACGAACGCAATATCTCTTCCGGGGGACTTCCGGGTTTCATGCTCGAATGGCTGGGCGAGATCGTCAGTGCGCCGAAAGTGTGGCTGATTGACGGAGACCAGGCTATTCCCATCGACATTACCTCGGACGTGATTACGACATTCGACCAGGCGGAGATGCCGCAGCTTGAGTTAACCTTCCGATCCATCGACACCGAAAAAATGCAAACGACATGATCGACCTGTACATAGACGGCAAACGCCTCGATACGGATCAGCAGACCGACGCCGCAATTACGCTCTCCATCGGGAGCGTGGAAGATCCATCCCAGAGCCTGACGGCCTTTTCAAAGTCTATCGAAGTTCCGGCCACCGCCCGCAACAAAGAGATCATGCAGTTCGCCGATCAGCTTCACGGGGTCGAGCAGTTCAACAACGCCAAACACCCGGCCCAGCTGGAGGCCGGGGGCGTGGTGGTGATGACCGGCACCGCACAAATCACGAAGGTAACGGTAAACAACCTGCTGAACGCCTCATACGAAGTGAACCTGATCGGCGCGGAGTACGAATGGGCGAAAAAGGCCGCCGAAGCGAAACTCAACGAAACGGACGGATTAGGTAGCTGGGTATTCTCTGCCGCCACGATCAAAAGCCTGTTGGAATCCACTGGCGGGGTTTATCTGTTTCCGGTCTACCGGGGACAGTACGTGCGCCGGATCAACGACGAGAACACAGACAGGAAGAGCGGCACGAGCGGAACGTTTGTTCCCCGGCCTTATACCACGCTGGCCGACTACCTGCCTTTCTTCAACGTGCGGCTGCTCATGGAGAAGATCATCGGCCAGTACGGGTACTCGATCCGTTCGGATTTCTTTGAAAATAACGCGCTTTTCGGACGTTTGGTCGTGGCCGGGGAGTGGGAAGAGTACGACACCTCAGAACTGGAGGACAAATACGACTTCCTCGCGGGTAAGTTCGCATCTGGAGAGCCTTATTTCATCGTGACGAACCAACGCTATGAGTTCGGATTTAATGAAATCGGACGTATCGTAGACACTGTTAGGCCGGAGGAGGAATCCGCCGACGAAGAGGTGCTGGAGGATGTGTACGACAAGGGAGGGTGCGTAATATTCCCTGCTGTCACCGAGCCGGTATTCATGGCTAAGGAGGACATGGTGATAGGCTTCGAGTACAATCTCGAATATGTCACCGGGATCAGCACCGAGTACGCCGCCGAAGGTGATAAATACGGCAAACTGATCTGGTTTGACACTGTGGACGGGGAAGCGGTGCCGGAAGAGTGTATCGAGGCCGACCGCACGGACATATCGAAAAACACCCCGCAGGGCGAATACATGTATATCTACCGGCTGACGAAGGGGACTATCAACGACGACAAGCACTATATCCGGTTCCGGCATAACAAGGACGGAGAGTACGATGAAAACGGCGAATACGACGAGACATACGTTAAAATCGGCCAAAGCGGCTCTTTCGTCTGTACGGTCAACGTGTCAAGTACCGCCGAAGTATTTATCGGGGAGCCGAACCCGATTTTCCCGTCCCGGATGGTCTGGAAAAAGACGAATATGGAGATCGAGATGTTCGCCCTCGACAATTCGGCCACGATCAAACTGAAATATATCGTAGAGCCGAGGTTTTTGAGTGCCGGGGAGACAATGACGATCAAAACACCGGTATTCTCCAGTTCCAACGCGCCGAATATGGCCGACGGCAAAACACCGTACATCCAACTGGCCCTGACGAACAACACGACGGTCAAGGCGTATTTCTGTAAACGGCCCGGCTACGGTACGGCCCTCAGTGCGAAAAACATGCTCCAATCGGGTATTACGCAGATGGATTTCATCAGCGCCGTAAAACAGATGTTCGACCTGATGTTCTACACCAACGCCGAGACCAAAGAGGTGTATATCGAGCCGCGGGAGACATTCTACACCTCTACGCCGATAGACTGGCGGGGGCGGATGGACTACTCGCAGGAGATCGAGATCGAGGATGCGGGAAGCGATATTGGAAAAACTGTGGTACTCGGCTATCAGACCGACGATGTGATAGAGCGGCACAACGAAGAGACCGGAACCGAGTTAGGCACCTACAAAGAAGATATTTTGAAGTACCATGCCGAGGACGAAGAGGATTTGACCAATTCGCAATTCGTAGCGACTACCGTAGTGGAGGAAAAAATCCCAGGTGCGGCGGCTATTTCGCTAATCGACTTCTCCCCGGAAGATGACGAGCCGTCCGACCCGTGGGAATTGGATTTGGATTCTTCGATGAAAGTGTGCGAATACCTCGGAATGACAGACCTACCGGAAGGGCAAAGCCTTCTTATCCGCGATAAAGGCGTGAATACGGCGATTAACTCGTTTCCGGAGGTGTCGTTCGACAACCTGCATTTCGAGGGCGCAAACGGCCTGAAATCCTACTATGCGAAAACGATAGAATCGTACAACTACGGTAAGCGGATCACCGCGCAGGTGAAGCTATCCCCGGCGGACGTGGAAAACCTCATGCTGCCGAACGATCTGCGGCGGGATTTCCGCGCGCTGTATCGCCTCAGTATCGGCGGGGAGGATGTCTATTGCCGCCTGGAAGAGATCAACGACTACGACCCGGCCAGCGCCGAGCCGACAGAATGCGTGTTTTTGAAAGAAAATTAACTTAAAAATCAATATTATGGCTGAGAATGAACAATTTTTTAGGATAGTTGTAGACTATCAAAGCGGATTAGACGCACTCAAGAAAGTGGAGGATGCGTTAAAAGACGTTAAAGATCGGCAAAAGGAGTTGATCGACGAAATGAAAAAGGGGACTATCTCTCAAGAGGAATACGGAACTAAAATGCAGGATTTGACTGTAAAAATAAAACTGTACACCGATCAAAGACGTCAGGCGATCAAAATAGCAAAAACAATCACGGAATTGAATAACGCCGAAGAAGGCTCTTTGGTGCGATTGAGTGCCGAATACGGGCGCTTACTTGATGTCTACCGCAACATGTCACGCGAAGACAGGAACGGGAAACAAGGGCAAATTTTAATTCAGCAGCTCAATGAAATTAATAATGAATTAGCTACCTCGGAGGCTGCCGTTGGCCGGTATAGTCGCAATGTCGGTAACTATGCCAGTGGTTTCAGCCCTCTGAATTTTCAAGTACAGCAACTGGCCCGTGAATTACCGTCTTTGACTGTCTCAACGCAGCAATTTTTCCTTGCGATCTCGAACAACCTGCCGATGCTGGTGGATGAGATGCAACGGGCAAGGGTGGCTAACGAAGCCCTGAAAAAAGCGGGTGAAACCACGGTACCTGTGTGGAAACAAATGCTAAAATCCATCGGTTCATGGCAAACCATGCTCGTTGTGGGGATCACCCTGCTTACTGCTTACGGTAAAGAGATCGGACAATGGGTCAAGGAATTGTTTAAGGGTAGTCAGTCTTTGTCTGCTTTGGGGCAAGCCCAAAAACTTGTAAATGCTTCAATGATTCAAGGTAAGTCAGACGCAGCGAGTAATATTGTACAGTTACAATTATTGTATCGAGCGGCACAAGATGTGACCGTTCCAATGGAACGACGAAGAAAAGCCGCTGAAAAAATGCAGGAAATGTACCCATCTTATTTGGGTAATCTGAACACCGAAGCAATTCTCGCTGGGAAAGCAAAAAAGGAATACGAAGATTTATGCACAGCGATTCTTCAAGCAGCCAGAGCGCGAGCAGCAGAAAATGACATCGTAAAAATTCAGCAAGAATTAAACAAGGTGATTGAAAGTGCTGACTATAAACGTTGGGAACAAGCTAAAAAGTCCGTCAATGACTATTGGAATTTATATAGGCAGGCTCGTATTGATGGGGACATTCAAGCACAAAAGGATTATAAAAAATGGATGCAGGAAGAAAATAAAATCGCAGCCGACCTGGAAGGGGCTATCAAAAAAAACATCAAAGATTTGACAGGACAATCAGTTGCAATAGAGGTATTTGTTGGCAGTCGTAAACGTGCGATGAAACAACTTGCAAACACTGCTGTATTACAGCATACAACAATCGATGCATCAACTGACCAGAAAGATACAGAAGAGGCTGCTCGTGAGGCTGAAAAAGCCGCTCGCGAGGCAAAAAAAGCCGCAAAAGATGCTGCAGACTATAAAAAACAGCTTGAGGACGACACGATCAAATACATGCGAGAGGGCCGGGAAAAAGACCTTGACGATCAGAAATTGAAGTATCAACGCGCACGCGAAGAGTACGAGGGTAATGCTGAGATGATCCAAAAAGTCGAACAATGGAATCACAATCAAGTCTCCGAAATCAATAAAAAATGGGACGAAAAAGAGCTGGACGAATACGATAAAAAGCTCAAAACCCAATTAGATTTGCTGGAGGATGGCACCGACAAGAAAATTGCGTTGCTGAAATTGGAACGGGCCAAGTTAGTACGACAGGCCATTATGAACGGTGCAAGTGTCGTCGAAGCAACGGAACAGGCTAACAAGTGGTACAAAACCAAAGAAAAGGAGATTCGGGATGCTACTCCGGAAGGGAAGCGCGATTTAAAACTGGCTCAGATAGAAAATACTTATGAATTTGAAAAAGCCTGTATCAATCAACTTGACATTTCTGATGGCGAACGGTACAAGAAATTGGCAGAGCTTGAAAATAAACGCAGAAAAGATCAGGCCGATACCGCCTGGACATACATTCAGCAACAATATGAGGCGGGGAAAATTACGCAGGAAGTATACGAAAAAAACAGGAAACTTTACGCAGGTTTCTATGCCGAAATAGCCAATGAAGCGGCAGACATAGCTAATATTGATACTATTTCAGCCGGAGGGACATCCGAAAAAGGGTTAGCGAAAGCCGCAAAAAGAAAATCGCGGCAAGAAAAATCAAATTCGTTTTTCGGTAAACTTTTCGGAATAGACCCTAAAAGTAAAGAAGGAAAGGCGCAAATTAAACAGGAGAAAAAGGAGTTACTTAATTTAGCCGTTGACACCGCCCGCGATATAGGGCAAGCTGTGATCGACATTCAGACCGAAATTTCGCAACGCCGATTGAAACTGGAGCAAGAACGGATCGACGCGGAGCGGGATTCAGAGTTGAAATCCCTTGAATTGAGGTATAACAAGGGCCTGATGTCCGAGAAAGCCTATAACAAGGCAGTAGAAGCAACTAATGCCGAAGCTGACCGGAAAAAAGAAGAGGCCGAACGAGCTGCATTCGAGCGGGAAAAACGGCTGAAAATTATGGGCATTGCCATCGATACGGCTGCCGGTATCACAAAAGTATGGTCAGAAACTGGCCTTACGGGCTGGAAATTAGCTATGGCTGTCGCACAAACAGCCTTCCTGACGGCAAACGGTATCGCTCAAACGGCTGTAATTTCTAGTCAACAATTCGCCAAAGGAGGTATCGTACCTATCGGAGACGGCAAAAACGGCGTTTCAATGGGAATGTTGCAAGGCCCATCCCATTCGCAGGGGGGAATCCCGTTGATGGTGAACGGACAGCCTGTGAATGCAGAGGTGGAAGGCGGCGAAATCCTCGCGGTAATTAACAAGCGATCAGCCGCTCAGTATCTTCCCCTATTTTCGGCGATCAACGCGACGAACGGCGTGAAATTCGAGAACGGCGGGGTTATCGGCTCCGGATGGTCATTGCCGACACCAGCACCACTACCGCCCAGCAACGGGCAAATGTTGGCTTCTATGCGGGATGATCTGAGGACATATTACCGGCAAACTGAACGTATGATAAAGGCTACGACTGAGAGAATCGACAACATCAAAGTCCACGTAGTCGAAAAAGATATTACCAAAACTCAAAAGAAAGTTGCAAGTATCAGGGCCAAAGCGACTATAATTGGAGGAAAATAGGTATATTAGCATATATAAATTAATTATAAATCTATTTATTATGATTACAGAAGAGGATATTGACGGCTTGCAAATTGCTAATGTCATATGCGCAATTCTACGTATTATGGTTATTGTTTCGGTTGGTATTGGGATAATTGTATCCTTTATTATGGCCTGGAATGGAGAGCATGGTTTTGATTGGGACGACGGCTGGTGGATTCCGATGGTATGCGGCATTGCCTCTGCTTTTGTATTGGCGATTTCATACGCAATACTTAAAATCTTAATAGTTATTGCAGAAAAAGAACCGGAAGCAACAAACTAATTGCATTTGATTATGGAAGGCATTACCCTTTTGGTTAGCATCATTCTCATTGTTTTCGGAGTTCTGCAAATCATCTTGTTCTTCAAACTGTGGGGAATGACGAATGATGTGCGTAAAATTAAAGTGCACATTACCCCCAAAGATGACAATTTAGATGAATCTACATCGCTTAATTCAACACAAATCGTGATAATAGCTGTTGTAGTAGTAATTGTGATTGCATCATTACTGTCTACTATTCTTAATTAATTGATAAAGTATATTTTCAAACGCCAGTCGAAATGACTGGCGTTTTTCATTCCAACATCAAAGTCCATGTAGTCGAAAAGGACATAACCAAAACTCAAAAGAAAGTTGCAAGTATCAGGGCGAAAGCAACTATAATTGGAGGAAAATAGCTATATTGGCAATCAATTAGTTGCGTGCTTATAAAAGAATTAATACACAATGAAAAATTTGTTTTATTTACTTTTGGGATGCTTATTTTTCACAATAAGTGTTAATGGGCAAACCTTTATAAGCGATCATCAAAGTCGAATTGCAAGGTCTGCGACGGAATCGGAAGAACTTGGAAACGAGGAAAAGAGGATAATACTCGACACAACATTATCTACTATAAGTATTGAGATGCCGGACGGATCTACGTTTAAAAGTCATGTATCTTACGTTCATTCTCCTTATGAAGCTTATGGAGTAAAATACGCAGGATATTATTTGACGAGTCGGGGCGAAAAAATATACATACGAAATAAGGACATAGGCTTTCATGCACTAAACACTCTTGGTTATTTCTATACGTTTGATTTGAAAGGCATAAATTTAACAAAAGAAGAAATTGAGTCTCATACAGAACAGGTACAATATAAAAATAATCTCATGCTTCATGGCAAGTATCTGGCTGATTGTGTAAAAGAGCGTAAAGTAGTAGTTGGTATGCCCATAAGTTTATTGTGTCAAATCTTTGAGGGGGAGCCTAAGTTTGAAGAATGGTTTAAAAAAGATAGTAATGTGATCACTATTGTGGTGTATGCTAACGTAATTCTAAGAGCAACTAATCTGAAAGTCGATTCCGTGATATATTTAAATTGATCCTAAGTTTTAGTGTACATAGCCCGTCCACAGGATGGGCTTTTTTCATTCCAACATCAAAGTCCATGTAGTCGAAAAGGACATAACCAAAACTCAAAAGAAAGTTGCAAGTATCAGAGCGAAAGCAACCATAATCGGGGGGAAATGATTATATTAGCAGTATAAACTAATTGCATTTGATTATGGAAGGCATTACCCTTTTAGTTAGCATCATTCTCATTGTTTTCGGTGTTTTGCAAATAATTCTATTCTTTAAACTATGGGGAATGACAAATGACGTAAGGTCGCTCAAAAATCATTTGATCTCGCAATTAGGTGCAAAGCCGCACACACAAGCATCAACCTCACCGTCAGAACCTGTTCCCGGAGTAATAAAAAACAATGGTATTACCTATACTGTTACGGGCAAAGATGTTGAATACTCAGACGGAACCAAAGGTTCCCTTAAAACATATCCCGGATACCCTGAGTGTGGTGTAATCACAGATGATGGTTTTGAATTATTATACAATGATGTGTATTATGCTAGTGAAGCCCTGTATCAATATATTACAAAAAAAACTGAAAGCCCTAATGGTTTATATGAAAAACGACAAGCTTCTTAATGAAGTGCAAAAAAAATCAGCCCGTCAGAAATGACGGGCTGATTTTTATGCACTTTTAGTTGCCATGATTATCAACCCGACAATAAGCCCTACGCATATACTAACGGCGGTTTTAAAATAGCCCTGATATTGTGCGCTTTCTTCACGAATCTCGTTAATTACTCTATTCTGCTCATCAATAGTATCATTTTTGATACCCAGGAGTTTTTGAGTCGCAGTCAATGTGGACTCAAGAAAAAGTACCTTTTGATTAAGTTGAGAGCATATGATTTCAGCATGCGCTAATTGTTTTTCCAGATCGCTCACTTTAGAATCATTATTGCTTCCATAACGCATATTAAAACTGCTCGCGTTATGCGATTCGTTATTATTTGTAAATTGGAAATAGCCTTTTCCCGTTGCATTGCCTGTTAAATTTTGATAAGCTGCATGAACTTTTTTAAACATATCACTAAAAAAAGGGTCTCCGTCATGTTTGTCTGGATGTAATTTACTGGCGTATAAATGATACGCTTTTTTAATATCCTCAATAGAAGCCCCGTAAGGTAATCCGAGGATTTCGTAAGAGTTTTCCATAGTCCCATTCAAAATAAATTCTTAGCAAAGATATATTTTCAAAGTCTTTTTCGTACATTTGTAATGCATTCTATCCACATAGGCGAGTGACGCTCGCCAATCGCGGGCATTTTTTATGCTTGCTTGTGAACATCTATAGACTTCGGTCGTGTACCCCCGCGTGGAGCGTTAATGCGCCCACTGCCTATGTGGTGGAATGCAGCGGGACAGGCACGACCGTTTTTATTTGTGCCCATATTGCATATACCACATGTTACCTAACCACACCACCGCAGCTACGCGCTGCTCGAATGACCTCGTATCCGTCCGGAACAATCAGGTCGTAACCTCATCACTCCAAGTCGCAAAGATTTTCGGTAAAGAACACGCGAAAGTTTTGCGAGACATCAGACATCTTGAATGTTCGCCGCAATTCATTGCCGCCAATTTTGGATTATATCACTATTTCAGTAAGTTAAACAAAAATGTAACCCGCAAGCTCCCGATGTATTACATGACCCGCGACGGCTTCACGTTCCTTGTGATGGGATTCACCGGAAAGATCGCCGCTCAGTTCAAAGAAGCCTATATCAAAGCGTTCAACGAAATGGAGAAAGCGATCTCGACGAGTAAAGAGGGAGAGTGCATTGCAAAAGAATTGCAGAAATATTGCACTACCTATTCCCGGTCGGTTAAAAACATTCATGCGGACTGCAAACAGAAGTTCGGGTTCGCCACTTATTACGGCGATATGCCGGTATCGCTGACCTACCACAAAGAATGGTCGGTGCAACAGAACCTAAAGTACATCCTTCCCCGTTTATCCTGTGCCCTTGCCGACGGATGGTATGCTGCGCACAGGCTTATCAAGACTGAACAAGAGCTCTCCGAATTGAGAAAGACGCTTTCCGGGGTGATGGATACGCTACTGCATAAACATCGCATTCTGCCGTAAGATAAAGCCCTCGAAAGAGGGTTTTCTTAGAAGATGTAAATTTAATTTATCGGATATTCATATAAACATGTATGGAATATTAATTTAATTTCCGAACTTTGTCCAATCAATTTTGCATTATTGAAACATTGGAACGAAAAATGTATCATACGCAGGAAAAGTGGGCTTCACGGCTAACCTTTCCTGTTTTGTGCGAGAAGGATAATGCTTGGTTAGGAATTGCGTATTATTTTTGGGATGACGAAATTGATGCTGTGCATTGGGGACATAATAGTAAAAAAAGAACTGGCTATTTTGAAATATACACAGCTGATATAAATTGTGAGAACATTCTAAATACAGTTTTTAATGAAGAACATTATCTGTTTTGGAAGAGGCAAATTGAAAAAGTAGCATCAAATATTATCAAAAAGACAGGAAAAAGGCCAACTATTAAAGAAATTAATACGTATATTGCAGAAAACGCTCAATGGTCAAAATATACTGATGGTATAATGTTCCAAGATTTACCATATGCCGATGATTTATTAATACAGAATTTTAATTATCGCAAACGCATACAATTAGCCGTTTTCAACAAAAACATAATTAAAAACTTCGCTTTTCACGATTGCATAAAAATATAGAGGCTATGTTAGATTTGAAACAATTGGAGGCATTAATCGATGAAGCCTTAAATAAAGAAACCACAGCCACATTGACAAAGTGGATAGAAGCACAACGTCAAGACAAAACCCTGCAATACTTAGGAGAAGGTCAAATCATTAATTTGCAGATAGAATCAGATTTTCAGTTTAATAAAATTGAAAATACAGAGCAATTATTTTGTAATAAAGCGGAAACTATAGCCCCTTTGCGACTGTACATTGCAGCATAAAATAGTTAGTTATAATGGAGATCAAAGAGCAACCGAAATTATTTTTTGAAGGCGTAGATGTTACAAAGGTGCGTTTTACCTCTATGCGACCATCAAGAGAGAAATCGATAAATATCCATGTTGGATGTAAGCCAAGAGTCTTCTTCCCGGAAAATGACAAGATGTGTTTTCGCATTATAATGGATATAAAGCTGTATGCCGAAGAGTATTTTGATTTAGAATTAAGGGCTATTGGGAATTTTAGATTCGGTGAAGTTATTGCAGACGAGAGTTTAAAAAAGAATTTTGTTAATATTAATGCTCCAGCCATAATGTTTCCGTATGTCCGATCATTTGTTACCACACTAACAGCCAGTACTGGTAATGCGGTTGGTGCATTAATTATCCCACCTCAATTTTTTGATGGCCCTTTAGAAGAGATCAAAATAGAAAGAACTGTCCAGTAATATTTTTTACAAATCGTAATTCATCATAAAAGCCCTCTTTTGAGGGCTTTTTTAATTGCATAATTTCCTGTATATTGCACTGTCAAACTACCCTGATTATGAAAAAATTACTCTTTTTGTTATGTGTTTCTGCACTTGTATTAACTGGATGCAGTAAAGATGGCGATGGCAGTAAAGGCCGGTCTATCGTTTTCGTTGAAGAATCCGCATCATTATTTCGTAATGAAACGCAAAATCTGTTACTAAATTTCTCAGATGGAGAAGCAGTAGATTCCAAAGATCTCAAATGGAAGAGCAGTAATCCTAGCATTGTCTCTGTAACGCAAAATGGACAAATTACAGCTGGAAGTAAATTAGGAACGGCTATTATTACGGCATCTTATTCAGACGAAAATACGGCCACTTGTACAGTTGAAGTTACCCCTGATGTTCATGTATGCGGGTATAACCCCAAAGCATACACAAGCTACTCTCATGCGCTATATTGGAAAAACAATGAGAAAGTAAAACGTAGCTATGTGGGACTTTCTGCGACTTATTACACAGGAGACATTTTTGTATCGGATAATGGAGTTTATGTTGCAGGACGGGGGATGGATGGTAATAGAAACTTTGCGATGTGTTGGAATCTAACCGGCGATCATAATTATGAGTTAGATCGAGGCCTTAACAGCAGTGCGTATTCGGTTTTTGTGGAAGGTAAGGATGTTTTCGTAGCGGGCAAAAACGACGGCAAACCCGGATATTGGAAAAACGGCACATGGGTGCAGTTGTCAAATTCTAAAGGTACTGCCTGTTCGATTGTGATCAAAAATAATGACGTGTATATCGGCGGTTCGAAACAGATAGGTACTTTCACACACCCTGTTTATTGGAAAAACGGTCAGGAGGTTGAACTTGCCTTTGAAAATTACCAGGGCATCGTAGACGAGATATTTGTTTCAGATGATAATGTGTATGCAGTAGGCCAAGCCTATGGTAATAATAAAACAGCAATCGCACTTTATTGGAAAAACACGCAACCTGTAACACTGACTGATGGTTCGCATAGTGCATCCGCAACAGGTATATATGTTTTGGATAATGATGTTTATGTCTGTGGGGTTTCCAATTCAAAAGCCGTATATTGGAAAAACGGAGAAGAAATAGTTTTATCCAATGGTGTAAGTGCCTCTTCAATTAAGGTATTAAACGGCCATATTTACGTAGCAGGATGGGACAATCAATGGGCTAAATATTGGGACAACGGTATTCCACATGTATTTTGGGTTGACAATGATCGTACTTATGCTACAGGTATTTATGTTCAATAAAAATCTGTTTTAGATAAATTATAGCCCGCCCTTTCGGTGGGCTTTTTTACCGTGCTCAGATTTTAAAAAATATTTATTTTAATCTGTTTATAATAAATGCATTGAATATTGATTGGAAATATTGTATTTTTGATTGTAACCCTTAAAACTAACTATTATGAAAAAATTATTGTTTGTAATCGTAGCCATGGGTTTAGTCGTAGCAGGATACTGCATGAGTAGTGCTTCACCGGAGACTGTGGCCTCTGAATCCGGTGTGATTGTTAAAGCGGATGCGACGGTTGAAAGCACCCAAACCACCAATCGAATCAGTTTACAATTTAACGGATCGACTTGGGACGTAGTGTCAGAATATCCCATGGCAACGCATCAACGCGTGGTTGTAGATGGCCCTGCTACACCGGGTTTTATCGTAGATTTTTTCCCCGGATCAACAGTAGCCCCTACAAATTATTATGCAGATATTTTAACCATTGCTGAAATTTTACCGGGATCAGACAATACTTACATTTATACTTTCTAACCGTGACAAAGTATTTTTTAGGAAAAGCCCGCTATCGGCGGGCTTTTTTATTGCCTTCAAAAAATATTTTCATTTTTTTCATTTTCGTTTGCACTAACGTCTCGCTCATTCCATTTGTAAGAAAAGAGCGAACGTATGCCCTCACTTGGAGAGATCAAGATCACCAATAAAGCCGCCGAAGTCATTATCGACATCGAGGGAATCATCGGCATTCCTGAATGGTGGCAGTTCGACAACCCGGACGAGCGGGTTGCCACCTACGACAAGTTCAAAAAGTCGGTAGGAGAACTCAAAGACATCAAATCCCCGGCCATCACGGTTAACATCCGCTCTCTGGGCGGCAGCGTTAACGACGCTTTGCTGATCCACGACACCCTGTCGGGGCTCAAAGCCACCGTTACGACCAACTGCTACGGCTATGTGGCCTCTGCCGCTACCATCATCGCACAGGCCGCCTCGTCCGGACGGCGCAATATCTCGGAAAACTCCCTGTACCTGATCCACCGGGCCAGTGCCTACGCAGAGGGAAACTCCACTGAGTTGGAGGAAGCCATCCGCATGCTGAACAAGACGGACGAGCTCATTGCGGGTATCTATGCGAACCGCTCCGGCAGGTCTGCTGAGGATTTCACCGCGTTGATGGATACGGGAGAATGGTTGACCCCCGAAGAGGCCAAAGAGGCGGGTTTGGTGGATAATATCACCAAGTCATCAGGCATCACGAACCTCGACGCTACTTCGATCCATAACCTGAAATTGCCGGATATTCCGGCGGACAAACAAATCAAAAACGACAATAACATGAAAATCAAACTGAAAGAGAGTTGGAAAGGGATTCTCAACTTCTTCGGACTGGAAAAGGACGCGGAAATGGAGATCACCGACGCCGAACTGGAGCGCATCAACAACGAAATGGAGGCGCGGGACAAGAAGATCGCCGACTTGACGGATAATGCCGCCGGAAAAGACGTGGAGATCGCAAACCTCAAACAGTCGGTCACCGACAAGGATACCGAGATTGCGAACCTCAAACAGCAGGTAACAGACAAGCAGTCCGAGATCGACAAACTCAAAGCCGCGCCGACGAAAACCAAAGACCGCGAAGATCCCGATCCTGCGGGTGAATCTCTCAAAGGCAATCTTTCTGCTTACGAAAACGACGTCAAAAACTTCAAATAAACCGAAATCATGTCAAAAGTTATTGCAAATCCCAAAACCTACACGGGGCAGGAGATCGAGACGATTTTCTTGCGTCCGTCTTTCAGCGGTCCCGGCGCACTCGACCTCGGTGTCCGAATGTTGTACAATATGCCGGTGCCTACCACGCTCAACTTCTGGAGCCGTAGCGACGACGTATTGAAGAAGTACCAGGGTGGCTTTCAGGGCGGAAGCATCGCCGACAAGTTCCAGAAAACGATCTCGCTGGAGAAGTTGAAAGTCGAGATGGCTTATTCGCCGGAGGACTACTTCGGTATGATCTACGAGAAGATCACCAATAGCGCGAACGTAAACCTGCAAGACCTTTCCGGTACCGAGCTTGAAGCTGCCGAAACCGCACTGCTGCGTGAGGCCATCGCCGAGAGCCTGCGTATCACGATGTGGCTCGGTGACAAGAGCCGCACCGAGGGAGGCAAAAAGTACAACACTTTCGACGGTTTTATCAAAAGGATCAAGACTGACATCGGCGCCGACACAAACGACATCAAAAAGTTTTCTCTCGAATCTATGGAAGCTCCCGACGCAGCCGAGACCCTGTTCAAAAAGATGTTCCGCGAAGCTCCGCTCGTGTTGCAGGAATCGAAAGACCAGGGTAACCTCGTCTACTTGGTCACTTCGGACGTGTACAACAACTACGAAGATTCACTGGACGACGTAGTACTGGAGACGGCCTACGCCGCCAAGCAGAACGGTCGTACAGGTCTTCGCTATCGGGGTATTCCAGTGATCGACGTAAAATTGTCGGGTATCCTGCCTGCACTTACCGACATGCCGCAGTCGTTCGTCATCCTCACGGATCGTCGCAATCTTGCAATGGCTGTCAATACGAACGATTTTCCGGGTTCGTCCGTGGATTTGTGGTACAGCAAAAACGACATCCAGAACCGCCAGCGGGCCGTATTCATGGCCGGGTGCGACTACCTTCTCCCGGAGTTGATCGTTGCGGCATTCCCCGCGGAAAATGAAGGCGCGTAAACAAACCATTTTTTAATCAATCAAATTTACCATGTCAATTCTTACAGGTTACACGAAAGTGTGCAAAAAGACTTCGGGCGGTGTGCTGACCATCGGCCTGATCGAAAAGGAAAATTTCAAGGGTGCGACCCTCGATGCCGACAGTGACGCCTATTCGGCGATCACGCTCGCCGCTCAGTCAGCATTCAGCAAGTACGAGTTCCTCGAAGATGAGGCGGAGTTCAAGGAGGACACCAAGCGCGAGAACGGCTCGGTGGTCATCACCAAGTCACTCGTATTCAAGCTGCCGACGATGAACGCCGCCTCGCGCAAAGCCGTGCAGGAGATCATCGACGCTTCGTACTGCGGTCTGGTGGCCGTAGTGATTACCCCCAACGGCGATGCGTTCGTGGTGGGCTATGGCGAGGACGTGAAACTGGAACGTCCGCTGCGTATCTCACAGTCTACCGGCACCACGGGTAAAAAGTTCTCGGATGCCAATGGCGACGAAGTGACGCTGACCTGCGACCACACCGAGAAATCGCGCATTTACTCGGGTGACACGGACGCGCTGTTCACCGCAGCGCCGGGAGCGTAAATCTTCCCATCCATCATGTTGCATGAAAGGGAAGTCCCTGCGGCTTCCCTTTCTTTAAAAACCGAAACTATGGCAAAGAAATACAGCATTAGACCCGGCTATGAAAACGCCGAAATCGTGGCGGCGGCACCGCCCTACAAACGGACGGACGGGGCTCGGTTTGTCCTGTCCCGCTGCACACAAAAAGACCTGAAATACCTGCACGATGTAGTATTGTTCAAAGGGGTAAGCGTTTCGAGCGATGAGAAAGCAAAAACAGACGAACAAGACCGTTAAAGCCTTCGTGACCGAAAACCGGGTCGATCCGTTCGTTTCGATAGGTTCGACGATGGCCGCCACGGGTAACTGCTGGAGGTGGGGAACCGACAATATGTTTCCCTATGCCCTTGCCATCCTTGCACGGCGTTCGACGGCGCATCGGCGGATCATCAACGACAAAGCGGATTATATCTCCGGCAAAGGGTTTTCCTTCGATGAAAACCGACCGGAGTTGGAAATGATCGTGGAGGCGGCCAACGGGACAGGCGAAACGCTGCGGCAGGTGCTCAACAAGCTGGCATTCGACAAAGCCCTGTTCGGGAATGCTTTTCTTGAAATCGTAACCAACCGCAAATGCTCGTTCGTCTCATTCTACCATCAGGATGCGACCAAATGTCGCCTGTCGAAAGACAAATCACACATTATCCTCTGCCACAACTGGCGGGAATACACACCGATGCAAGCGCCCACCTTGCCGCTTTATCCTCAGTTCGACGAAGCCCCGGACGGTACGCTGCGCTCGATTATCCACTACAAGGATTATGAGCCAATGTTCGAGAACTACGGCGTGCCGCCCTATATCGCCGGGTTGAATGTGTCGGCCATCGCCTACAAGACGGACAAATGGAATATCAGCCGTCTGGACAACTCGTTTCAGCTTTCGGGTGTGATGACCCTCGACAGCGATGTGAACAACGAGGAAGAGGCCAAACAGATCGCCGAAGCGGCACAAAATAAGTTTGCGGGGAAACCGGGGCAAGTATTGTTCCTGGTAAAAAACAGCGGAGGCGAGGATGGGTCGAAATTCATTCCGATCACTTCGTCGAACGAGGGAGACTGGCAGGCACTGCACGAGCAGTCTACAACAGATATTGTTGTTGCTCATTCGTGGTTCCGGTCACTGAGCGGATTGGACTGGACGTCGGGATTTAATTCTGACCGTATCCTGCATGAGTATGAAATCGCACTGAATACGGTGATCCTCGGCGAACAGGCCGAACTGATGGAGCCGATCCGGGAAGTATTGGAAAATATGGCCGGAATAGACACCTCATCGCTGCAAATCATCAACCGGCCCCCCATAACCCTGAAACCCTCGTACATGATGGTGTGGGAGGCACGCAAGGCCGACGGGTTGGATTACGACGAGAACGACCCGAAACAGCAGGTTTTCCTGGCAAACCTAAAACAGTCGAAAAATGGTACTGATAACGAGTAACGAGGTTATCGACCTGGCATTCTCCAGTGTGGAGCAGATCACGCCGGGGATTATCAAGGAGACGAAAATCGAGGCGGCGCAGGAGCGCTACATCCGTCCCGCGTTCGGCGAAATGTATAACGCGATGACCGAAGGGAGATATCCGGAGTTCGTAAACACTTACCTCAAACCGGCCCTCGCTTATTTTGTCCGGCACGACGTGATCCCGGAGGTATCGACACCGGTAGGCAACACCGGCGCGATGCTTCCTTATGCGAACCATGCGAATGCCGCAACGGACAAACAGCGGGAATTGGCGATGGATAGTGCACTGAACAGTGCCAATGCTCTTCTGGGCAAAGCAATCCGGCATATCGAGGCGCACCGGGAGGATTTCCCGGAGTACAAACCATTGGTAAAATGCCCCTCGATCCGGGGCGGGATGATTCTTTAAGACATGGCAACGGGTAATAATTTCTATCAGGGGGAAACTATAACAGTTGGTTTCGCCGCATACGAGGACAATGCAGACGTACCGGTGGACATCACCGGGTACGACATTACAGCGATCCTGTACAACGCTTCGCGCGGACGTATTCTCACGATGAGCACGAACGAGGGCGGGTATCTGATCGTGAACCGCGTGGGAACCTCGGAACTGACCGTAACCGTTCCCGCTGCTTTTACCAGTAAAATATACCCCGGACTGCTCAAAATCGAAGTGAAACTAACAGAGCGGGAAACCGGGAAGGTAGCAATAGCAATGACCGATGTAATCTATTTGATGGGCTGTAAAATCGGAGGCATCAACCTATGAGGCTTGTGACGACATTCATACAAAATACGGAATCTACCGATCCCGATCTTTCGTACCTGAACCGCGCACGGTTCGTTTTGTCCGTGGCCGACGGGCATGGTTCCGACGGTGTGGGTATTCTGGACGCGGTGATTCGTAACCGGCACCTATTCCTGTCGATGACTTCCGGCGCGGAGATCGACGCGGGGAGCGTATTTACGGAGGACGATTTACCGGTAGCTTCGGATTCCCGTCTCGGTATCGCCGCGTTCGACCCGGCCTATTTTTCCATATTGGCCGGGAAAGTGTCGCTACGTGGTGATTTGGATTTCGGATTGAATGAAACGCAGCTTGCCGAATACCTGACCGCAAACAAATACGCGACGCAGGCATGGGTTGCCGCACAAGGATTCATCGGCAGCGACGGGTTGGCCCTGTACGCTACGAAGGAATGGGTGCTCGGACAGAATTTCGCCAAAGCATCGAGCCTGGGCAATTATCTGCTGAAATCCGTCTGGGACGAGGTATTCGAGGTGACTACGGTTAACGGCGTGCGGGTATTGAACGTGAAGTTGGATATTGCGGGCCTCAAAGGCATCAGCGCTTACGGTCTGGGTTCCACCTCCGGCAGTGGTGCATCCGGTTCCCTCGGAGAGTTGGTCAACGTCGGGCAGTGGGCCGACGAGGTACCTACCGCCGACCGGGTGATGGTACAACTAGCCGGGGCTACACATTGGTCTGCAAAGCCGCTCGCCGATCTGGTCGGTCTCGATACTGCGGCCCTTGCACAATACCTGACCGCAAACAGCTACCTCAAGGCAAGCGATATTTCAAGTTATCTGACCTGGGCCAACCTTTCCGGCAAGCCTACGGTTTACCCGACGAGTTGGGAATTGGTGGTGGGCCGGCCAACGAAACTCTCCGATCTAACCGATGACGTTGTAGCGGGCAACTATCTGCCTAAGCCAACATGGGATGCCGTATTCGAAGTGGTCACGGTGGACGGCACACCGGCGCTGAAAGTCAAGTACGATATTCTCGGGCTCAAAGGCATCACAGCCTATGCGGAGGGCTCCCTCTCCGGCGGGTTCTCCGGTGCGTTGGTCGATCTGGTGGACGTGGCAGTGACTAATCTTGCCTCCGGGGACATTCTCAAGTACAACGGGACGCATTTTGTAAACGTACCGGTCTCGTCCATCGCCGGGGCTTCGTCGTGGGATCAGATCACCGGAAAACCGGAGTATTACCCGACCCGGTGGGCGGACGTGTCCGGTGCACCTACATCTCTTCCGGCCTCTGACGTATACCCGTGGGCTAAAGCGGCCTCGAAGCCGACCTATACCGCCGCCGAAGTCGGGGCGCTGGCTTTGAGCGGAGGCACCCTAACCGGTAATGTAATCACTATCGGCTCGTTCATCCTGGCGAATAGCGGTGCATACCCTCAGTTAACTTTTCGCGCAACAGCGGATAATTCAGAGAGGCTGCTTTTTCGGCATGGCAACGATCTGAAATGGAGGTACAATGGCACCAACGACGGAATAATATACCATTCCGGCAACTTCAATCCGGGGAATTACCTGCTACTTTCCGGCGGTACGATGACGGGGGATATCACCTTTGGATCGAATGGCAGGTCTCTAAGGGGTTCCGATGGGGGTAATATTGCCGGTGTGTTATATGATACACCTAATGCAAGATATGTTACGGCTATCGGGACAGGAAGTAGACGTTTGATTTTGGTTTCTCCGGCTTCAATATACAGGGGGGCAGGCGGAGTGGCTGAAAACTACATGATTTACGATTCCGGTAATTTCAATCCCTCGTCCAAGCTGGATAAGTCCGTTTGGGATGAAGCCTTCGAGCTAAAAACGGTAAACGGTGTGCGGGTGATCTCGGCAAAGCTGGACTTTCTCAGCGTTGCAGGCATCAGCGCTTATGCTACCGGCCCATCTTCGGGCGGCGGTGGCGGCGGATTGGATTACGACCTGCTCAAACAGGCCCTGACCGGCGCGATCACCCCGGACGGTTATCCGTTCACGATCTCCGCTTCGTTTCTCGGAGCCATCGACAAAACCTATTTGACAGGCAAACTGGCGAATACTTATGCGGACAAAGTGCACACTCACCTGTGGGCTGATATTACCGACCGGCCTACGTCCCTTCCTGCTAACGGAGGCAATGCCGACACGGTGGACAATTTGCATGCCTCGTCTTTCGCCCAAATCAAAAGTTACAACTTTCCCAGCGGCGGAATAAACAACATTACGGACTTAGATTTCACCGGGAATATACAGGCGCATTTCCCGGGTGCTGAATACTCCTGTATCTGGCAGGGAAAGGATTTTGCGGGTACGATTTTGCAACTCAAGTTACGGGACTATGCCGGAAAGCAATCTATGATGTATCGGGGTAGTCTTACAAAAATATGGAGGACGGTTTGGGATTCCGGCAACTTCAATCCGGACAATAAGTTCGGATTATCCGGTATTATTTCCGACTTGAATAACGCGCCGCTGAATGCGGTCTTTTCAACCAATGGAACTCCAGCCAACGCCCCGCTTGAAAATGCTTATTTCCAAGGGTTCACTTTCGCAATGGATAATAATCCAGACTTTAAGCGCCAATGGGCATTCAAGGATAAAAAAATTTGGTTTCGGAATTTACATGCCGGTTCTTGGTCGGCATGGACCGATGTAATTCCCCTGGATAATTACCTGCCGTTGTCTGGTGGAAGTATCACTGGTGGTCTTGGTGTATCCGGCTATCTGACAGCAGGAGTTTTACGGGTCAAAGCGACTTCGTATCCGCAGATATCTTTCGTGAACACGACGACAAACAGGGATTCGCTATTGTTTGTCAATGGCAGCGGGTTGTATTGGCGTCCAACTGCCGGTACCGCGACAGATTATCAGGTTTACCATTCGGGCAACTTCAATCCTGACAGCAAACTGGGGGTTTCGTCCGTGGCCGTCGAAGCTAAAAAGATGTCGTACCAGGGCCTTATGACGGCGATCTCCGGCACGACAACCTTCCCCGCCGGACTCTACCTTTACGGCGTGTACAACAATGGCTATCCTGTAACTTACGGTAATCTACTGCGGGTTGGAGGAAGCGGATTGGGCGAAATGTTGTTTGGCTGGGCAGGGGATGCCTCGGTCGGCGGGTTGTATTACCGTTCGAAACGGGATGTTGCGGCAACGGCATGGAGCAACTGGTGTAAGTTATGGACTTCGGCAAACTCCAACCTCTCGACCATTGACTGGTCGGCCAATAATCTTAATGCCGCAGCTAATTTGGATGTCGCAGGGCAGGCGTATGTGAGCGGCTGGCTCCGGTCAAGGGGTAATGTCGGCTGGTATAGCCAAGACTACGGCGGAGGCATCCACATGACGGACAGTACATGGGTGCGCGTATACGGCAGCAAGGGGCTGATGATTGACACCGGCACAAGCCCTATCAATATGGGACAGCTTCAGATTACCTGCTCTGCGGAGGCTTCCATCGGATTCCGATCCGCAAGCAACGGTAATTGGTGTCTGGGCAAGGGAGTGAAATCGATCGGTTCCGGGTTCGGCCTGTACAACGCCGTAACCAATCGGGCGGCGTTCCAGATCGACAGTGCCACGGATAACGCCTCTTTTGTCGGCAGTATCACCGCACCGACCTTTGTGGGCAATCTTTCCGGGTCGGCCAGTTCAGTTAACGGCTACGATATAAATTCATTCACCGGCTACTATAAATACACGATAGACGCTTCCTCGCTCGACCAAAATACCTATTACCCGGTTACGATGTATTTGGGTAACCATAATACAGTCCGTATCTCTGTGATTGTAGCCTTGGACAGCGGAACCAAACCTGCCTGGAGTTCGCACGCAAGCGGTTATTCAGTCCGCTTTATCGAAGAGGTGAACGGTTCAGGCTGGGGAACATCGGAGGTGTCCCGGAATATTCTTGCGAACGAATACAGATTTGCAAATGCCAATCCCGTAGGACGTGTCGAACAGATGACGAATAGCTCCACGGAAGTGATCTGGGTGCGCGGAGGTGGAAAATACTTTTTCTACTTATCCATACCCTACATCACTCCGGCACTTCGCACCTCTACATTCACGAATGCCAGTCAAAGCGTATCGCCACGTACCGATACGATGGATTTACGCATGGCCGCTAACGGTAACGGAATTGCCGTAAGTAAACTGTATGCCCACAACAGTATAGAGATTAACGGTTTTACCATCGACGTATACAACGGCGCGCTGCGCGTGAACGGAAACCTTGTCGCTACAGGCGGCGTAACAGCATATCAATAAAACTATGGCACTCGGAAAAACGAATATTTCAATCGACCTCGTGCGCCGCACGCTCGGATCGTCGAAAACAAACGTAGGAGGGCTTTGCCTGGAGGATAAGGTAAACATGTTCTCCTACTACAAACCCATCGATTCGCAGGCTCAGTCTACCGATCCGAATACGGACTGGCCGGCCAACATCAAGCAGAATTTCGGGATCAACATCCCGGAACTCACTTTGCCCGTGGATACGGCTTTGAACTGGACGCGGGACAAGCCCGTCGGTGGACGGCTCAGTCCGTACAGGCTGACCGATTTCGGGGGTTACGAGCATAATGCACGGCCCTGCCTTTCATCAGGTTGCATGGGAACCGTCAGCGTCAATATGTCCGATGTAGGTTATACCACCCGCACGTTCACTTTCGAGCAAATCCCAGCAAGCAGCAAGACGAATGTTTCGGCGCTGAACATGAAAGGGATTCAATACTATTACTGGGGTTTTGCCTTGCTTACCTCATTGACCGCTACCGAGGGTAAATTAATCACTTGCGACAAGACCATCGGCGAGGGCGGCAATAGTATTACCGTGGACTTCTTCGAAATCGGAGCAGGAACGCACCACAAATACATGCTTTTCGTGCTGAGCAAAGTGAAAGCCACATGGACGAATCAGGACGAATGGAACATCAGCGATCTGGAAGTCGATCCGCTGGTGGTGTATCACAACAGCACGTTCATAAATCCGGTTCCGCTCAATATCTTCAACTCGATCCTGATTTCGGCCAAGATGACCGGGATAAACACCGACGGCGCAAAATACACTTTCTATCCGTTCAGCAACTTTACATCCTCTCCGTTGCTGTTCCACGGTACTCAGTATGCGTATGTCAAGGTGACGATCACCAATATTGCAGAACACGAAGTAAGATATACCACGCTGCAAGAAGTAGAGGTAGTATCATTCTGGGGAACGGTCGAAAAAGGGATACCCCTCGTATTGGATGCCACAACGGGAAACAGGGTTTCGATGATTGTTTTGGCTGCCGGGGAAAGCCGGGACTATGTGCTGGAAATCGAGCAATTCGCATGGCATAACGGGGAATTTCAGTTGGACAATTATCCGACCGGCGTCGTGAACTCATACATCAAACTCGGATTCGGCGAACTGCTCGACCAGACCGGAACCTTCCAGATACAGGCAAGGAACATCTAATTTGTTATCAACCAATAAAATCTTTCAATTATGTCAACAGTAAATGCAATTATCAACGAGAACAAGATCACCGCACAAACGATTCAGCGGCTTATCAAGGCAAGCGTAGGTTCGGCCGAAGTTTCGGCGGAGGTAACGATGACCAATGCCGTGGTCGCTTCCTACACGGGCGGCCAGATCACCGAGAACGGAGAAGTCAAAGCGTCGTTCAACCAGTACGCGGACGGCAAGATGCAGATCAGCGCGGATGTGGAGTACTTCTCGCAGGCGCAGGCGATCCTCACTCCGTTCATGCAGAAGATGGACGCCATCGCGCTGACGATGACCGAACAGCCTGAATCAGTAATCGAAGCATAACCCTAAAAACTCAAAAAGATGAAAAAGATCGAACTTGTAGCACTGACCCAGCTTTTGGGCAAAATCAGTTCCGGCAGCATTTCTCACGATGAGCGCAAAGGGTTGCTCGAGGTGATGAAGGTTGCCAAATACAACCTCGAAATGCGCGACGAGAAGATGCGTACGGCAATGAAGAAGTACGGAATCGAGATCGACCCGAACACCGGAAAGATTGCCGAAGGTAACGACAAGACGGCTGTCGCTTCATTCCTCGACGATATGAACAAGGTGGACACGTCGGATGTCGAACTCAAGCCGTTTCTTTCGGAGGCCGGGGCCGATGCGCTCTGGGAGGAAAACAAGCTCACCACCTCGGAGCGCATGATGCTCGATGAGCTGGTGAAGCAGCCCGAGCCGGAAGCTCCGGAGAAACCGGCGGCCAAAACGAAAAAGTAACAGGGCGGCAGAACCCGGCGGAAATTCCGCCGGGCTTTCCCGGCCAGTAAAATAACGAATATGGAACATTTGAATTTACAAGCCCTCGCCGATAACCTGAGCCTTTTCGCGTTCATCTACCTGTGCGTGTTCGGCGCAATCGTAATGGATTTGTGGAGCGGGGTGCGCAAAGCCCGCCGCCGGCACGAACTGCGCATGAGTAACGGCTACAAACGCACGGTAGACAAGATCGCCCGCTACTACAACATGCTGCTGGTGGTCTCGATTATGGACGCGCTGCTGATCGTCTCCCAAGCGCACAGCTTTTGCTCTCTGCCGTGCCTGCCTTACCTGACGATCATCGGGGCGCTGTTCCTCTGCTTCATCGAGCTGAAAAGCATCTTCGAGAAGGCGGAGGACAAGACCAGGTTCGCGGAATCGGCACTGCTGGCCGGGAAGATCATCGCCAACAAGGACGATCTGAAAAAGCTGGTGGAGGAACTGGGTAGAGAGAAACCCGAGAAAGAAATGAACGATGAGTAACGCAAGAGGCATTCGCAACAACAATCCCGGCAATATCCGCAAAGACGGATCGGTGTGGCGGGGAGAGGTGGCCGGGCCGGATAAAAGTTTCAAGACCTTCGAGACGATGGCCTGGGGCATTCGTGCAATCTACCACCTGCTCAATAATTATCGCCTTCTGTACGGTTGTGACACTATCGAGAAGATGATCCGGCGGTGGGCGCCTCCCGAAGACGGGAACGATACGGAGAGTTACATTTCCACGGTGTCGAACCTTTCCGGGGTGCCGCGCACCAGCCGCCTGACGACAACCGATCGTTCGGTGATGGAGCCTATCGTGCGCGCGATGCTCCGGGTTGAGACGGGGACGACAGTTTCTGCCGCAGACTATAACCAGGCGTGGGAACGATTCTTAAAGCACAAAAAATGAAAAATACTTTGATCGTAATTGCAGTACTGGTCGTCGTATTCCTGCTGGGGCGCTGGACAAAGAATTTCGACCCGGTTAAGATCGTACAGTACGATACTTTGCCGCCAGTCGTACATCTCGACACGATCAGAGATACGGTGCCGGTACCGAAATACGTGCATATCGTTCGGTATGACACCATCCACGATACAGCAGACGGGAAACCTATTCACCTTCCTATTCCGATCGGTCGTTACCTGTTTACCGACGATTCGACCTATCGTATGGAGGTAGAGGGCTACAATGTGCAGGCAAACAGTATCGAAGTCTATCCCCGGACGGTTACACAAACCGTTATCCAGCGGATCGGGGCTCCCGGCAGGCCGAAACGCTGGGGGATCGGCGTGAGCGCCGGGGCAGCTTTAACGCGGCAAGGCGTGCAACCTTATATTGGGATAGGAGTACAGTATAATTTGATTTCGTTTTAGATTCAAATATTAAATTGCATTTTTTAAAAATA
>ERZ1034876.247-NODE-247-length-35453-cov-10.409006_pt1 | contig 35453 bp, 36 predicted proteins | sample MGYA00520698_ERZ1034876 | MGnify/ENA primary metagenome ERZ1034876 (study PRJEB33766, sample SAMN09781723) | gut metagenome | biome: gut microbiome | host: Homo sapiens | place: Madagascar | study: EMG produced TPA metagenomics assembly of the PRJNA485056 data...
CTGACGACCTCTAGCGTGACAGGCTAGCGTTCTAACCAACTGAACTACCGGGCCACATGGTGGAAGTTAACGGGCTCGAACCGCTGACCCTCTGCTTGTAAGGCAGATGCTCTCCCAGCTGAGCTAAACTTCCCCATATGGAGCGGCCGACGAGGCTCGAACTCGCTACCTCCACCTTGGCAAGGTGGCGCTCTACCAGATGAGCTACGGCCGCATGTTGGAGAGGTTTTGCTCAGCCGCTCTCTCCGGGCGACGTATGTTATTATAGCTGACAACGAGCGAAAAGTCAAGCATTTTTTCTAATTTTTTTGTGATTTTTTCAGGTTTTTTCAAATTCCTGCTTTCCATCGCTGGCAGGCCATTTTTTGAGCAGTTCGTTCAGGTCCACCTTGTAATTCTTGTTGCAGAACTGGCAATTCACCTCAGCAATGGGGTCTTCATCCCGCAGCTTTTCCACTTCTTTTTTGCCCAGGCTGCGGATCATATTCTCCACACGCTCCTCGCTGCAATCGCAGCGGTAGGTCACGTGGTAGCTGTCTAGGATATCCGGCTGAAAACCTTCCAGCGCCAGCTCCAGCATATCGCGGACAGTCTTGCCCTCCTCCAGCATAGTGGTGACACTGGGCATAGCCTTGATGTTCTTTTCCAGGTGGTTGATCTCGTCCTCGGTGGCGCCGGGCAGCAGCTGCACGATGAAGCCGCCTGCACAGCGCACGCTCAGGTCCTTATCTACCAGTACGCCCAGGGCGCAGACCGTGGGGATCTGTTCGCTGATGGCAAAGTAGGTGGTGACGTCCTCAGCGATCTCACCGGAGGTCAGGGGCACCTGGCCGATGTACGGTTCGCGCATGCCCAGGTCACGGATCACGTCCAGCGTGCCGTCCTTACCCACGGCCGCGCCCACGTTCAGGTGGCCGTCAGCCCGCGGAGGAAGCTCTACAACAGGGTTCTCCACATAGCCTTTAACGTTGCCGGTACCATCGGAAACGGCCAGCAGTCGGCCTGCGGGGCCGCCGCCCTTGATCTGCAGGGTGATGGAATCCTGGGTGCTTTTGAGCATAATGCCCATCATGGAGGCAGCCGTCAGCAGGCGGCCCAGCGCGGCCGTGGTGACGGCGCTGGTCTTGTGCAGGCGCTCCATCTCGCACACGATCTCGGTGGAATCCACACCGTAAAAGACAATACCGCCGTTCTCGGAGATGCCGCGCAGCATGTTATGATTCTGTTCCATTTATTCTTTCCCCCTCCTGGGTGTATTGTTTGACAGCCGTGATGATCCAGCGCGGGCTGTCGGGCCGCACAAGGCCAAAGTCCTCGCCGTCGGCCACCTTGGCCACGGTTAAGCCATATTTTTCCAGCAGCGACGTTACCAGATCCAGCGGGTAGCTGTACTCGCTGAAGGACTCCTTAAAGTGTTCGCCGGTCTCGTGGTAGTCTATGTCGATGGCAATGTCCACCCGGCCGGTGGCTGCATCAAAATGGTTGGTCCAGTGGCACTCGGCGTCCTCGGCCTCGATGTCGAAGGTCTCCCCCGCCAGAATTTTCTGGTGCTTATACGGAGTGTTCAGGTCAAAGATGAAAACGCCGTCTTTTTCCATAAAGTAGGCCGCTTTGCGGATGGCTTTTTCAAACTGATCCACCGGGCCGATATGGTTGTAGGTATCAAAGGTGGAGACCGCCGCGCGGATGGTGCCGTACAGGTCCAGCGAGAGCAGGTCCTGCCGCAGCAGCAAAATACGGCCGGTCATGTCCAGCTCATCGGCTTTTTCCCGCAGGACGCTGAGCATCTCTTCGGAGCGGTCGATGCCGATGACGTCATAGCCCGCTTGGGCCAGCATCAGGGTCAAATCGCCGGTTCCGCAGCCCAGGTCGGCCAGGATGCCGTCGCGGATACCGTGGGCCGCCAGTTCGTCGGTGACATAGCGGTAAAGGGCGTCGTAGTCGGCCTCGCTGTTGAGTTCATCATAAAAATAGGCAAATTCGTTGTAGGCCATGGGTCACTCCGTTGCTGCGGCGGCTTCCAGCAGAGCACGCAGTTCTTCCATGCCCAGGCCGTTCTCGGCACTGGTCAGGATGACTTTCTGGCAGCCGTAGGGCGCACAGATCTTCTCAAACTCAGCCTGGCGGGCGGCCATCTCGCTCTTTTTCAGCTTATCGCCCTTCGTCAGGGCGGCCACAAACGGGATACGGTGGTAGTGCAAATACTCCAGCATCTGCACGTCGTCGGCGCTGGGAGCGTGGCGGCTGTCCAGCAATTGCACCAGCAGGCAGACGCTGCGGTCGTCCTCGAAATAGGTATTGATCAGCTCGTCCCAGCGTTCGCGCTCGGCGTTGGAGACCTTGGCGTAGCCGTAGCCAGGCAGGTCCACAAAGTAGGCCTTATCCACTTTATAAAAGTTGATGGTGGCCGTTTTGCCTGGGGTAGCGCTGACGCGGGCCAGTTTGCGGCGGTTGCACAGCTTATTGATGAGGCTGGATTTTCCCACATTGGAGCGGCCGGAAAAAACGATCTCCGGCCGGTCGCTGTCCGGCAGTTGGCGGGACAAGCCGTAGGATGCGAGAAATTCACAGTTATTGTAGTTCATAGTGGTTCCTTTACATTACAGTGGCCGGGTCCTTGGCGGCGGGCTTTTCGCCGGCGATCAGGTTGGTGGCCTGGGGCATGGCGTGGGCGCTGCGGGCGGCAGCATGGCCGGGCATGATGAGTGCATGCTTGAGCACCTGGGACAGGCGCTCCACCGGGATGAAGTGGATCTTCTCCTTGACCTCGGCATCGACTTCGTAGAGGTCGGTGGCGTTTTCTTTGGGGATCAGTACAGTGGAGATACCTTCGCGGAAGGCGGCCATGCTCTTTTCCTTCAGGCCGCCGATGGGCAGCACATTGCCGTGCAGCGTAATTTCGCCGGTCATGGCCAGGTCATGGCGCACCGGGATGCCGGACAGGGCCGAGACCAGCGCCGTGGTCAGCGTGACACCGGCGGAAGGGCCGTCCTTGGGCACAGCGCCCTCGGGGGCGTGGATGTGCAGGTCGGTGTTCTTGAAGCGGTCGGGAGCGATGCCGTACTCCTCGGCATGGACACGGGCATAGGTGACGGCAAGCTGAGCGCTTTCCTTCATCACGTCGCCCAGGCTGCCGGTGATTTCGATCTTGCCGGTGCCGTTGGGGATGACCGCCACTTCGACGGGCAGCATCTCGCCGCCGACACTGGTCCAGGCCAAGCCGTTGGCGATGCCGACGGAGTCGGTGCGGGAGATGAAGGTCGGCTTGACCTTCTCGGGGCCGAGCAGCGACTTGATCATCGTGCCGGAGACGCTGATCTTTTCGGTCTCGCCTGCGGCAATTTTCTGGGCACACTTGCGCAGCACCGAGGTGATGGTGCGTTCCAGGTTACGTACACCGGCTTCGCGGGTGTAGCCGTCGATGATCTCATAAATCGCGCCGGAGGTCATGGTGACCTTGCCGTCCAGGCCGTTGTTTTTCAGCTGTTTGGGCAGCAGATGGCGCTTGGCAATGTTGAACTTTTCGGTGTGGGTATAACTGGGCAGTTCGATGACATCCATACGGTCATAGAGTGGGCCGGGAATCGTGGAGGCATCGTTGGCGGTGGTGATGAAGAGCACCTCGCTCAAATCGAACGGGATGTCGAGGTAGTTATCCTTAAAGGTGCGGTTCTGCTCGGGGTCCAGCACCTCCAGCAGGGCGCTGGAGGGGTCGCCCTTGTAGTCCCCCGCCAGCTTGTCGATCTCGTCCAGCAGGATGACCGGGTTGGAGGACTTGGCGGAGTTGATGGCGCTGATGATGCGGCCCGGCATGGCGCCGATGTAGGTGCGGCGGTGGCCGCGGATCTCGGCCTCGTCATGTACGCCGCCCAGGCTCATGCGGGCGAACTTGCGGCCCATACAGTCCGCAATGGAATGGGCGATACTGGTCTTGCCGACGCCCGGAGGGCCGACGAGGCAGACGATCTGGCCCTTGACCTCGGTGTTCAGCTTGCGCACGGCCAGCAGTTCCAGGATGCGCTCTTTGACTTTCTGCAAACCGTAATGTTCGCGGTCCAGCACCCTGCGGGCGTGGGCCTGGTCGAGGTCATCCTCGGTGGTGATGTGCCAGGGTAGGCCCAGGCAGGTATCCAGATAGCTGCGGATAACGCCGCTTTCGGCGGAGTTGGACTGCATACGGGCCAGACGGTCGCACTCTTTCAGCAGCTTTTCGGTGGATTCGTCGTCCAGCTTGAGGGCGGCGATCTTCTGGCGGTAGGTATCGGCTTCGGCGCGGGTATCTTCGGAATCGCCCAACTCTTCGCTGATGATGTGCATCTGCTCCCGCAGGTAGTATTCCCGCTGGCCTTTGTCCAAAGAGGCGTTGACCTTATCATCAAGGTCGCGCTCGATTTCCAACACCTGGCACTCCTGACGCAGCAGCATCAACAGTTTTTCCAAGCGGCTCAGCAGCGAGGACTCATTCAGGATGGTCTGCTTATCCTCGTATTTCAGCAAGAGGTTCGCGGGCATGTACTCGCTCAGGAACAGCGGGCTGTCTGAGCTGACGATGTTATAGATGACGTCCTTGGAGATCTGCGGGCTGTAGGAGAGGTACTCCTCAAAGCAGTCTTTCAGACTGCGAACGAGGGCCTCGGTCTGTGTACGTTTATCGGCACCGATTCCGCGCACCGGCACCGGGCGCACGCTGGCCTGCAGGAAGTCGCCATCGTTCAGTTCCAGCAGGCGGGCGCGGGTCTTGCCCTCCACCAGCACCTTGACGAGGTCGTCGGAAACGCGCAGCACCTGCTTGATCTCGGCGATGACACCGTAGGCGTAGAGGTCAGGCATCGTGGGTTCTTCCACGTCCATTTCTTTCTGGGCGACAAGGAAAACGCTGCTGTTGGCGTGCATGGCAGCCTCGATGGCGGCGATGGATTTGGCGCGGCCCACCTCAAAGTGGACGATATTATTGGGGAAAACCACCAGCCCGCGCAGGGCGATAGCCGGCAGTACACTGACATTGCGGGTGATTTTGACTTTTACTTTCTCAGACATTGCTTACTCTCCCATGACCTGCAGAACAGGTGCGTTGTATGCGAGTTTTGGCGGCAAAAGGATACGGGCGCTGCGCCGTGCCGTCTCGGCGTGCAGCGTTTTTTGGGGCGAACATTCGCCGTCCAGGGTGGTGATCATCGGCTTTGGGTCCAGCACCCGGATGTCGATGGCCGATGTGCGGAAGTACGTTAAGTACGGGCGGAACTTTTCGGTCACCGTACCGTCCGGCGTAAGGTGCTCGCCTTTTTTGTAGCCGCCCAAAAGGCCGGGCAGCTTCAGGCGCGGCACCGGCTTTAGCAGCACCACGTCCAGCAGGCCGTCGTCCAGGCTGGCGTTGGGGGCGGCACAGTAGCCGCCGCCGTACATGCGGGCGTTGCAGATGGCCAGCATCATGTAGACGCCGTCCAGTTCCCGGTCATCAGCCTGAATATGCAGGTGATGCCTGAAGCTGCTGCAGACGGCTTCGAGGATAGACAGGGTGTACGCGGTGGTCCCGCCGCACAGCGGGATGCGCCGCCACTTGGGGATACCGTTGGCCACCTGGGCGTCGATGCCTGCGGCGTAGATGTCGATGCCGTAGCCCTGGGGCGTTGCCAGCAGGTCCACCGGGAAGGCTTCGGCTGCCAGCTGGGCATCCATATCCAAGAAATCCGCCGGGGCGCCGAAGTTGCGCACATAGTCGTTGCCGCTGCCGCAGGGAATGCAGCCCACCGCGATATTGGGGTGGTTGGCCGCGCCTTGCAGCACTTCGTTCATCGTGCCGTCGCCGCCTGCCGCGTAGATATGTACTTCTTCCCCGCTGGCTGCGGCGGCCTCGGCCAATTGGCGGGCGTGGCCGCGGCTGCGGGTGACCTCGATCTGCACGTCCACCCCGGCGCGGGCAGCGGCCGCCTGGATCTGGGGCACCAGCACCACGCTGGCGTCGGTCTTGCCGGCCGCGGGATTGATGATAAACAACTGCTGCATGGTGCGCCCCTTTCCCCTATGCTTCCTGATAGTAACAGGTATATCTATTGTAGCGGTTTCTTGCAAAAAGTGCAAGGGTTTGGGATAAACTGCTAGCCCCCGGCCCAAAATATTGTGTAGGAGGGGTTTTGTATGGCAGATGTTTTTGTGGAAATCGGGCAAGTCGTCATTACCAGCCTTGTATCATTGGTGGGGATGTTTTTGCTGACGCGGTGGGGCGGCAAGCGGCAAATTTCCCAGATGAGCCCCTTTGACTATCTGAACGCCGTGACCACCGGTTCTATCGCTGCCGAGCTGGCGACGAATCTGGAACAGTGGTACCGCCCCGTCACCGCCATGGTCGTGTACGGGCTGGTGACCTGGGTCGTGCATTTTACTGCCTGCCGCAGTATCTTTATGCGCAGTTTGTGGAGCGGGCGGTCGCTGGTATTGATGGAGAGCGACACCATTTTTAAGGAGAATCTTTCCCGCGCGTCCATTGATTTGAACGAGTTTTTGGGCCAGGCCCGCGTGGCCGGGTATTTTGACCCCAACGAAATACAAACCGCCATTTTGGAAACGAACGGCCAGATCAGCTTTTTGCCCAAGAGCGGCAGCCGCCCCGTCACTCCGCAGGACTTGCAGCTGACGCCGGAGCCGGTGAGTGCGTGGTATGACCTGATTCTGGACGGGCAGCTGATGGAAGATAACCTGAAAGCCTCCGGCCGTAGCGTAAGCTGGCTGGAAGGCCAGCTGCACAGCGTGGGCATCGGGCAGAAAAGCGAGGTATTTTACGCGGGCTGCAACCAGCAGGGCACATTCTTTGCCTGCCGCGGTGGGTAAGCAAAAGGGCCGAAGCCCGAAGCTTCGACCCTTTTGTATTAGGCGATGTGGCCCAGATTATTTGAAGTAGCGATCCAGCAGGCCCTGCATACCGCGGCCATGGCGGGCCTCATCCTTTGCCATCTCGTGGACGGTGTCATGGATGGCGTCCAGGTTCAGTTCCTTGGCCTTCTTGGCCAGGTCCATCTTGCCGGCGCAGGCGCCGCACTCGGCGTCAACACGCATCTGCAGGTTCTTTTTGGTGCTGTCGGTCAGGACCTCACCCAGCAGCTCAGCGAACTTGGAAGCATGCTCAGCTTCCTCAAAGGCGTAGCGCTTCCAGGCTTCGGCGATCTCGGGGTAGCCCTCGCGGTCAGCCACGCGGCTCATGGCCAGGTACATGCCAACTTCGCTGCACTCGCCGTTGAAGTTCTCGCGCAGACCCTGCTTGATCTCCTCGGGCACGTCCTTGGCGATGCCGACAACATGCTCGGTTACATAGGTGTTGTCCTTCTTCTCGATGAACTTGGAAGCCGGGGCCTTGCAGACCGGGCAGAACTCGGGGATGGTGCCTTCAGCGATATAACCACAAACAGTGCAAACATACTTCGTCATAATAAATTGCCTCCTGTAATTTTGGATTTTCCGTTTTATTGCTCTTATTTGCTCTTGAGACAAGTTCCTGTCTCATTGCCTATATTATACGGAATTATACCACTTTTGTCAATAGTCTTTTTCATATTTTTAAGAATAAATCTTATTTTTTAAAAAGTTTGTATCGGTTTACTCTCCCCGGCGCATTTTTGGGCATAGCAGCAAACAAAGCTTTGGAGAGCACACAGCTCAACGCCCCCACGCACAGCCCGGCCACCAGCAGCACCGGCGCATAGCCTAATGCCATCGCACTGGACAGCAGTCCCGAGGCTCCCAGCAATTGGCCGATATTATGGGCCAGCGCACCGCTGACCGTGAAGATGAACTCTCCCGGCGAGGCGGGCAGGTGCAGCAGCCCCCACAATATAAGGAAGGACAGCACGCCGCCGCACAGGGATAAAAAGCCAGCTGTCGGCCCGCGGGTCAACAGGGCAAACAGAGCCTTGAGCAGCACCAGCTCCGCCGCTGTGCGGGTGTTTAAGAAAAGCAGCGCGTACATGACCACCAGGTTGGAAAGGCCCAGCTTCATGGCGGGCATCAGGCCCAGAAGCGGCGTGATGGCGGATTCTAAAAATGACAGTGCAATGGCCAGGGCAAACAGCATGCCCGTCCAGGCGACCTCTCGGGATTTTTGGCTGCGCATACGGCAGTCTCCCCCTTTCTTGCAAGCAGGATTACTATAATAAGGTAGCAGCCCGCGCAGACTACCTAAAAAATTTACAATTTTCACACAGCTTTTCCGGCGTGGATTCGAGCCAAACGGCTTGAAAAAAACAGGGATATGGTGTATCCTATTAGAGTATCGGTATAGCATGCCGATGCTTATTTTTAAAAGCATACCATACCATTATGAAAAAGATATGAAAAAGGAGATCCTACTCATGAAAAAGTTACTTCCTATCCTGCTGTGCGCTGCCCTGCTGGCTGGCTGCGGCAGTTCCGCCAGCTCCGCTGCTTCTTCGGCTGCGGAGAGCACCGTAGCTTCTGAGTCTGTTGCCGAGTCCACCGCAGAGAGCACCAACGGCGGTGCTGACAGCGAGACCGACATTGTCGCGAGCGATGATGCCGAAGCCAATACCGCCAATCTGGACGCTGCTGTATCCGCTTTGGAAGAGGTCAACCCCATCGCCAACCCCCGTGCACTGGACGACTTCTCTGTTGAGAACGAGCTGATGCTGACCATGGACAACATTGCCGGCTACAAGGGCGATGTGACCAACGACCAGGCTGACTGTGGCCTCGTGTTTGTGGCCCAGGCCAAGCCCGGCAAGGCCGCTGATGTCGAGAGCGAGCTGCAGGCTTACAAAGACAGCCTGTCTGCCAACGACCTGTATGCCGAGTTTGCCGACAAGGTCGCCCTGGCCAAGGACGCCCGCATCGTGACCAATGGCGACTATGTTGCCATCGTCATCGCCGGCATTTCGAACCCTGACTACAGCGCCATTGATACCGCCCTGGAGACGGCACTGAACTTCTAAACTATCGTATGGATGCAACAGGCCGCTACCCCGCTGGGTAACGGCCTGTTCTTGTAAACAAAAGAAAGGAGATCGCGCGGATGGTTTTTAACAGCGTTGTGTTCCTGTTCTGCTTTTTGCCGCTGGCGCTGCTTGCGTACTACCTCGTCCCCGGGCGGGGCAAAAATGTGGTGCTGCTGGTGGAAAGCCTGCTGTTCTACTGCTGGACCGGTGTAGAATATCTGCCGCTGATTGTCTGCCTGATCGTATTCAACTACCTGTGGGGGCTGCTGACAGCGCGCACCAAAGCCAAACTGAAAGGCCTGCTGCCTGCCGTGGCGGTGCTGGTCAACCTGGCGGCGCTGGTCTACTTTAAGTATGCCAATTTCCTGATCGATACCCTGAACCGCATCGGGAATTTTGGTCTGGCCGCCCTGGATGTAGGTGCGGTACTGCCCCTGGGCATCAGCTACTACATCTTTAAAATTATCAGCTACGAAGCCGACGTTTACACCGGCAAGGTGGAGGCCGAGAAAGACCCCATCGCCTTTGCGGCGTATGTGCTGTTCTTCCCGCAATTGATTGTCGGCCCCATCATCAAGTACCGCGATATGGCCCCGCAGCTGCACAACTACAAAAACCGCTGCAATACGGCGCTGATGGAGCGCGGCGTGGAGCTGTTTTTGTTTGGCCTTGCCAAAAAGGTGATCTTGGCGGATTCCATCGGTGCGCTGTGGACCGATATTATCAGCACGGGCGGCGTGGGGCTAAGCAATGTTTCCACCCCGCTGGCCTGGCTGGGCATCATTGCCTACTCGCTGCAGCTGTACTTTGACTTTGCCGGGTACAGCGAGATGAGCAACGGCCTCGCTGCCCTGATGGGCTTTGACTGCGCCGCCAACTTTGATTTGCCGTATATTTCTGCCAGCATTACGGAGTTCTGGCGGCGATGGCACATTTCCCTGTCCGGCTGGTTCCGGGATTACATCTACATTCCGCTGGGCGGCAACCGCAAGGGCGTCGCGCGGCAGATGCTGAACATGTTCCTCGTCTGGGCCGCCACTGGCATCTGGCACGGCGCCAACTGGAACTTCATCGTGTGGGGGCTGTACTATTTTGTGCTGCTGGTCATCGAGAAGAATTTCCTGCTGAAATTCCTGAAGAAATGCCCGCTTGCGGCCCATATTTACACGCTGTTCTTTGTGGTGCTGGGCTGGGGCATCTTTACCGCCAACCAGCCCGGTGCGCCGCTGGGGCTGCTGCTCAACAAGCTGTTTGTGCCCCAGGGCGGCATCTCGCCGGTGTATTATCTGCGCAACTACGGCGTATTTTTGGTGCTAGGCTGCGTGTGTTCGTCGGTGCTGCCCCGCTGGCTGTGGGAGCGCATCAGCCGCAATACGGCGGTAAAAGCGGTGGTCTCGGCCCTACTGGCGCTGCTGTGCATTGCCTATGTAGTGGCCGCCACCAACACAACGGCCCTGTACGCCAATTTCTGAAAGGAGGAACGGGATCATGGGAAAAGTTGTATACCGCAAAGAAAAAAAGAGCCGTTCCCCCTATCCGCTGCTGATTCTGGGCGCGGTGGTCGTGTTTGGGTTTTCGCTGGTGAATCTGGTGTTTCCCAAGCGCGACCAGCTGGAACTGGAAAACCGTAAGGCCGCGCAGCTGCCGGCGTTCAGCGTTTCGGCACTGCTGGACGGCAGCTGGCAGAGCGGGTTTGCCCGCTGGATGCAGGACCAGTTTGCCCTGCGTGATGTCTGGGTCAACACCCAGCGCGCGGCGGACGAAATCGTTTTCCAGAAAGTCGAGGAGGGCGGCATCCTGCTGGGCAAGGACCACAGGATGTTTACGAAGCTCTTTACCGTGGACGATGCCACCCAGAAGCAGCTTGCTAAGAACGTGCAGGCTGTCAGCGATTTTGCGGCGGCTCATCCCGGTAAGGTGACGTTTTTGCTGGCGCCCTCGGCCAGTGTGATCTATCCCGAGGAGCTGCCCACCGGTGCCCCGATGGCGGACGAGAACGCGATGCTGGACGATATTTTTACTACGGTTGGTCAAAATGCCAGCGTGTTGGACCTGCGCCCCACCTTTACCGCCGACAAGAACGAGTACCTGTACTTTAAGACCGACCATCACTGGACGCCCAACGGCGCCTACCGCGCGTATGAGCAGTTCTGCGCAATGAAGGGCCTGACGCCTTTTGACCGTGACGCCCATGAGTCGATCACGGTGACGGATTTCCAGGGCACCCACTATTCGGCCACGCGGCTGTGGAACGTGGAGAACGACGAGATCACCTACTACCCGCTGAAAAACGAGATGACCATTTACCGCATCACCGGCGAGGCCGCCTATGAGCCGGAGACCACTGAGAACCTCATCAATACGATGAAGTTCAACACACGGGACAAGTACGCCGCATTTTTGGACGGCAACAACGGCTATTCGGTCATCGAGGGCGACGGCGAGGGCAGCATTTTGGTAGTGAAGGACAGCTACGCCAATAGCTTTATTCCCTACCTGACCGCCAACTATGGCAAGATCGGCGTGGTGGATTTCCGCAACTTTAAGTATGGTCTGGACTCCACCATTGAGCAGGAAGGCTACGATGAAGTGCTGATCTTGTACAACTTCCAGACTTTTATCGCCGATTCCAACCTGATTTATATCTCCCGTCCCAGCACCTTGCAGTAAATTATAACGATACACGGCCTTTCCTTTTGCGGTTTGCAAAGGGAAAGGCCGTTTTTTATTGCATCGTTATTCCCACAAAATTTGCAGGGTGGGTGTTTTAGGTGCTGCGTTGGGGCCGTAGACGCATTGCTGCCAGAAGCCAAAGTGGAAAAGGTCACTGGCGGCGTTGGCTTTGTTTAAAACTGCAAAAGAGGTTTGCAGATCGGCTTCCAGGGCCTTGCGCAGGGCAGCTTCGTCTGCCGGGGCGGCCAGGCTGCGCAGGTCAGCACCGTGCAGGTGGAGCTGGACCGTACTGTCGTAGGCGGTCACCTCGGCGCGGGCGGTGCAGGCGGCGGTGTCGGCGGCGCAAGTGGTTTCCAGGCGGGTGGTCTGCCCGGCCAGGAGCGCAGCCAGCTGGGCCGTCAGGCCTGTACAGCGGCGAGGTGCGGCCTTTTCCTTTTGAGCCAGCAGGGTGAAGTCATACCCGCCGCCTTGCGGTAAGGCCGGGACGGCGCAGCCCGCGTGCTGGGTGAAAAGCTGCTGCAGGCCGCAGTGGACTTTGTAGTGGTCCTCGATGGCCTGCATCCGCTCATATAAGCCTTGGGCATCCTGCTGCCAATCGTGGTCGGCGCTGTCCAGAAGAAAGACCGAAAGTTCCGGTGCAGGCTGGGCGCGGTCGTAGAGTAACAAGCCGATCTCCTGCGCTTGTTCCCAGTCAGCCCCGACAGGCAGGGCGGCGGCGTCCAGCAGACCGTAGTAGACGGTGCCCGGCAGGGTCGCAGCGGCGTTTTCCAGCGCCTGGGCCGGGGTGGGCGCGGCGGCGCTGGCGGTTTTAAAGGCAGACTCGCCCTCCGGGGCGTTCTGGTCGGCCAGCAGCAGGCAGACAGAATAGTGTTCACCCTGCTGTGCAAAAAAGACGGCGTGGACGATTTCCCGCTTGGAAAGCGGCTGGCCGCCACAGCCGCAAAGCAGCAGGCCGCAGAGCAACACCTTCAGGAGCAGCGCCGGAATTTTCGGCATAGCCATGCCGCAGCACCCCCGATCCAGGCAAGAAGTACAAAGCCCCAGGTGAACGCACTGCGCCAGCGCAGGGCGGCGTCCACATCCAGCCCGCGCAGCAGCAGGCAGACCGTGGACAGCAACAGCAGGTACACGTAGAACGGCCCCAAGTTGGCAGCGGCATTCTCCTGCCGGACCTCACCACCCAGCAGGCGCGTCATGGCGTAAAAGTAGAGCGCCAGCTTGATCGTAACGGCCATGACCCACAAAATCAATTGAAGCCATTCCATCCGCGTAAAGACCGAGAGTGCCCCGCAGCGGGCGGCGGCGTGGAGCGGGTCGGCCCGCAGGGGCATGGCCGCGCCGTAAAACAGCTCCAGCATCGCGTGGATTGTCACATCAAAGCCAAGGGCGACACCGGCCAGCCACAGCAGCGTGTGGCGGCCGCGCTTTTGCGGTTCCGGCCAGAGGGTGGGCAGTAGATATTCCGGGTATAGTGTCAGCTGGTCGCGGGCGGCGTCGGCGAAATCCGGCCAGATCAGCGCGACATTTTGCAGGTTGGTGATGTGCAGCCGCGGAAAGACCGACAACAGCATGCCCGCCGTGGCGATGCAGAGCAGGCACAGCACCACGTAGGCCGTCTGCGAAATAGCCGAGACGCGGCGCAGGTAGAGAATTGGCAGCAGCACCAGCAGGCAGAGTACCAGCTGGGTGACGGCACCGGGATATAACCGCTGAGTGAGGTTCCACAGGCGCAGCAGCTCCAGCACCGAGGTGCCCGCCAGCAGCAGGGCAAACAGCAGGCGCAATAGCGGCGTAGCCCCCTGCCGCCAGCTGACGGCAAACAGTGCGCCTACTGCGGCCAGCACCGGCGCGCAAACCAGTGCGGCCGCCGCCCCGGCGCGGCACCAGTAGGCCGTTTGGCTGCGCAGCAGCACGTTGACCAGCACCCCCACCAGCAGCGCGGCGTACAGGCTGGGATGTTCACATTTCATGGCGGCCGATCACCTCCCCGGCTTTGGCCAGCTCGGACCAGATACTGCGCACAAAACCGTCCCGGACGCTGGCTTTGCCCGGGGGCATCAGCGGGTAGAGATAGTCGTACCCGAAGGGCTCGCTGCCGCAGGCCATGGCTAAGATCATCAGCGCGGCGCAGGTCAGCCCCAGCACGCCGAACAGCCCGGCCAGCAGGATGACGCAGAAGCGAAACAAAATGCTTTGCTCGTACAGAGAAGGCACAGCCAGCGTGGCGATGGTGGCGGCCGCCGCCATGGTAAGCACCGGCACGCTGACGATGCCGGCATTGACGGCTGTCTCGCCAATAATGAGTGCGCCCACAATACTGACCGTGTGGCTGATGGATTGAGGCGCACGCAGACCCGCCTCGCGGACGATTTCCAGCAGTAAGGTCACCGCCAGCATTTCCAGCATCGGCGGCAAGGGTGTCTGGGCTTCGGCCTGGGCAAGTTTCGTCAACAGCTGCACGGGGATGATCTCCGGTGCAAAGGCCACCGCCATTACGTACAGTCCAGGGCCGAACACCGACAGAAGGAACGCCAGATATTTTAAAAGCCGGATCAGCCCCGCGAAGACTGCGCCCGAGGCGTAGTCGTCCAGGCACTCGAAATGCTCGGCAAAAAAGCTGGGCACCACCATAGCATAGGGGCAGCCTGCCACCAGCACCACGGCTTTGCCCTCGCACAGGCGCGCGCAGGCGGTGGCAGGGCGCTCGGTGTAGGCTGCGGCCGGGAACAGGTTGAGTTTATCCTGCTTTAAAAAAGAGGCAAAGTAAGCACTGTCCAAAAGCACGGGCAGTTCGATTTTTTCCAGACGGTCCCGAAGAGCATGGATGGTTTCAGCCGGGGCCAGGGCGCTGTCATAGCACAGGCAGTATTCAGTCTTGGCGCGGGTGTGGGCGGTGGCAATTTCCGCCACCAGCGTGCCAGAACGGAACTGGCGGCGCAGCAGGGATACGTTATTGCGCAGCAGTTCGGTGAATGCCTCCTGCGAGCCGCGCATGTTGCCCTCACCGCTGGGGGTGCTGATGCTGCGCTGGGGCATTTCCTGGGTGGAGAACACAACTGCCTGGTCACAGTCATCAATAAGCAGCAGTGACATGCCGTTGGCCAGCAGTTCCCCGATTTCTTCTATATCCGAGGCTAGCTGCGGCTCGGCGGGGATAAGGCTTTGTTTGAGCAGATAGTCGCACAGCCCCGGCCCACCGCCGAAAAAGGCCGGGTCGCGATCCAGCATATCAAGGGCTAACCGGCAGAGTTTTTCCGGCGAGGAAATTCCTGTAAACATAATGATGGCGCAGCGAATGCCGCCCACCGAGAGCTTTTTGGTATAGAAATCGTCCGAGCCGCCAAATCTATCTTGCAGAACCGCAAGATTTTGGGCCAGGACCCGGCACAAGGCTGGTTTTTGCATGGCGTTCCCTCCTGCCCTTTAGTCTTGCCCAGCGTTTGGGATTTTATGAGGGGGGGTCCGCTATGCTTGCCAGCGTTTTTCGCACTGTCATTGTTTATGTTGCCGTTATCACCGCCATGCGGCTGATGGGCAAGCGGCAGCTGGGGGAATTGCAGCCCGCCGAGCTGGTGACCACCTTTCTCATCTCCAACGTAGCGTCCATCTGCATCGATGAGCCGGATTTGCCGCTGGCGGCCAGCATCGTGCCGATTTTTTTGCTTACAGCGCTGGAGATTTTGAACTCTACTCTGGCCTGGTTCTGTCCCCGGTATGCGCGGCTGCTGTTCGGCAAGCCGATCACCGTCATTGTGCGGGGTGAAATTCGGCAGCAGGCATTGCAGGAGCTGCGCATCACGGCATCCGACTTGATGGAAGCACTGCGGGGCAAGGAGTACTTTTCCCCTACTGAACTGCTGTGGGCCACGGTGGAGCCAAACGGCAGTATCAGCACCGCACCGGTGCCCCAAAACGGCGAAGCCCCGCCCATGCTGCCGCTGCTGCTGGAAGGCACGGTTTACCGGGAGAACCTCGCCTTTTTTGGCGTGGATGAGCCTTGGCTGAATGACCGTCTTTCCGAAAAGCAGCTGACCCGGCCACAGGTGTTGCTGCTGCTTTATAATGGCAAAGACCTGCTGATCGTGCCCCGGCAAAACACAAAAGGGCCGCCCCCGAAGGGGCGGCCCGGAAAGGACGCGGTATGAGTCGAAACCGATATGCGGTGATCCTGTTGGTAGTGCTGGCGCTGACTTTATGGCTGGCGGGGCGGTACGTGAACCGCACCACGGCCACCCTTTGCAATGAGTTGCAAACCGCCTGCACCCTGGCCGGGACCGGCCAAATGCCGCAGGCACAGCAAGCTTACCGAGCGGCTGCGGATAACGCTGCCCAGGCCAGCAAGGTGCTGGGGATGCTGGTGCGGCGCAATCTCATCGACCAGATGAACCAGACCTTAAGCCTGCTGCCCGGCTGTGCCAAAGAAGAGAACTTTACGGACCTCACCCTAGAGACGGACCGGGCCTGCTGCCAGCTGCAACAGATACAGCAATCATTTTTCGGCAGTTTTTGAGCGGCTGTCCAGCATGTCCTTCAGTTCTTCCATAAAGGTGTTGACGTCGCTGAACTGGCGGTAGACGGAGGCGAAACGCACATAGGCGACATCATCCATCTGCTTGAGCTCCTGCATAGCCAGATCACCGATATGGATGGAAGAGACTTCGCGGTCATAGGAGTTGAGCAACAGCTGCTCGATCCGGCTGACAGCGTCGTCCAACTGCTGGTAGCTGACGGGGCGCTTTTCGCAGGCGCGCAGCATACCGTTCAGCAGCTTCTGGCGGTCAAATACCTCGCGGGAGTGGTCCTTCTTGACGACCATCAGGGGCACCGTCTCGACGATCTCGTAGGTCGTAAAACGCTTTTTGCAGTTCAGACATTCGCGGCGGCGGCGGATCTTTTCACCGTCCTCAGTCGGGCGGGAGTCAATAACTTTGGAATCCACTTCCCCACAATACGGGCATTTCATAGCTGTCTCCTTACTTGTACAGGGTCATCAGGCTTCCTTTTTGGCAGCCTTTTTCTTGGACTTCCAGTCGACCCACAGCGGCGTAGCGATGCAGATCGTGCTGTACACACCACTGACCATGCCGAACAGCAGCGGGAACGCGAAGGTGTAGATGCTGTCCAGACGGTAGATGACGGACACAACGCAGACGACACCCAGCGCCAAGCAGGTGGTGATGGAGGTCATCAGCGAACGGGAGAAGCTCTGGTTGACGGACAGGTTGACCAGCTCGGCCAGGCTCATCTGCTTTTTGCTGTACAGGGCACTGTTCTCGCGGATACGGTCATAGATAACGACGGTATCGTTGATGGAGTAGCCCAGGATGGTCAGCACGGCAGCGATGAAGTTGCCGTTCAGAGGAATACGCAGGATGACAAAGACGCCGAAGACGACGAACATATCATGCAGCAGGGCCACGATGGCGGTGGAACCAGCCTTGAGACCGCCGATCTTGCGGAAGCGGAAGGCCACGTAAGCCAGGATCAGCACGCAGGCAGCGACCAGGGCGACCAGGCTCTTGAACAGGAACTCCTTACCGATGGTGGCGTTGACATTGCTGACCTCGTTCTGCTCGAAGTTGTTTTCGGGGTGAGCTTCGTTGATGGCGGTCAGCATATCATCCAGCTGCTCGGTGGTCAGGGTCTGGCTGCCCGGCAGGGTCACGGTCAATGTCTGGTTGCCGGAAATGTCGGAGCCGGTCTGGAGGGTCAGGTCATTCTGGCCCAGCTGGCTGCCAATCTCGCTCTTCAGGCTGGGCAGATCAACGTCGCCCTCATAGCTCAGGGTGACCATGGAGCCGCCCTTGAACTCGACGTCCATCTTGACGCCGAACACGGCGCAGAAGACGAGGACGATGGCAATCAGTGCGCAGGAGAAGGTGTAGAACTTCTTGCGGTTGCCGATGAAGTTGATGTGCGGGGTCTTGTACTCAGCAGTGCCATCCTTCTTGCCGCCGTACAGCCAGGGGTTGCGCAGGGCCTTGCAGTGGACAGCGCCGCGGATCATAACGCGGGTAGCCCAGACACCGAAGACGAAGTTGAGCAGCACGCTGGTGAGCAGTGTAAAGCCGAAGGAGTAGATAGTACCGGCGGTGGAGGGTCCGAACCAGAAGAAGATCGGGTTGAACACCTTAGCCCAGAAGCCGTCGGTGGGACCGAAAGCGCCCATCAGGATAGCGGCGACAATGACGATGGTGACGTTGCCGTCGATGATGGGGGTCAGGCCCATCTTGAAGCCGCTCTTGACGGCGGCAGGCAGGGTCTTGTTCTTAGCAAGCTCTTCCTTGATACGCTCGGCGGTGATGACGTTGGCGTCAACGCCCATACCGATGCCCAGGATGATACCAGCGATGCCGGGCAGGGTCAGGGTAGAACCCGGGAACACAGTAAAGTAGCCGGAAACGACAGCCAGGGTAGCGGCCACCTGGCCAAACAAAGAGATGGTAGCGATGGTACCGGGCAGACGGTAACGCACAATCATCATCACAGCGACGAGCGCAAAGGCGATGATACCGGCCAGAACCATGACCTCCAGACTCTTAGCGCCCAGAGACGGGCTGATGGTGGAGTAGCTCTCGGCAGACAGGGCGAAAGGCAGTGCGCCGGAATTGATCTGGTTGGCCAGCGTGGAAGCGCTGTCCTGATCAAAGTTGCCCTTGATGATGGCCTCACCGCCGGTAATGGCCTCGTTGACGGTGGCGGTGGAGATGTTTTCATCATCCAGCCAGATGGAGATCGTGCCGTTGTTGGCTGCCTGCTCGGTGGTAGCATCGGCAAAAGCGGCAGCACCAGCGGAGTTGAACTTCAGCTGGACGACCCAGCCCTCCGTCTCGTTATACGCGGCATTGGCGGAAGTCACGTCGTCACCGCTGAGGATTTCTTCCCCATCCGCGGTGGAACCCTTGCGGAACACCATCTTAGCGGTGGTGCCGATCTCATCGATAGCCGTCTGCGGGTTGAAATCAGCCTCGCCGGTCTTCCATGGGAAACGGACGATGATACGATCCTTGTTACTGTCAACATAGCTCTCGTAGTCCGTAATGCCCAGGCCGACCAGACGGTCCTCGATAACGGTTTTTGCCGCCGTCATCTGTTCGGGGGTGGCATCCACATCACCGGCGGGCATAAAGGTAACATCGACACCGCCGCGGATATCGATACCGAAGCGGATATCCGAAGCGCCCTTGATGTAGATGTTCTTAGTGTCGCCGTACTGATAGCTTGCGCCGAAGATCGCAGTCAGGGAAAACACCACGATCAGAATTGCCACGACAAACAGCGGCCATGACTTCCCTTTCTTGTTCATAGAAACCTCCAAAAATATGCCCGCGCCTGCGGGCGGGATAGATTTATGCGCCGGAATTACTGCTGATCCGCCAGCAGCTTTTCGACGACCGCCAGACGTACACAGACGCACAGCAGAGCCGATGCAGTCTCGACTTCGTCAAGGCTGGGATAGGTCGGCGCAATGCGCAGGTGAGAGTCCTCGGGGTCCTTGTGGTAGGGGTAAGCGGAGCCTGCCCCGGTCAGCGTGAGGCCGCAGTCTTTGCACAGCTGGGCAACGCGCTTGGCACAGCCCGGCATAACGTACAGGCTGATGAAGTAACCGCCCTTGGGGTTGGTCCAGTGGGCAATGTTGCCGCAGGGGGTCAGCTCGGTGGCAAAAGCGGTCTTGACGGCGTCAAAGCAAGGCACCAGGCGGCGGCGATGCTTGGCCATGTGGGCGAGTACGCCCGCTTTGTTCTTGAGGAAGCGGACATGGCGCAGCTGGTTCATCTTATCATAGCTGATGATCATGGTAGAGAAGCGCTTGCACATGTACTTCATCGAGTTCTCACTGCAGGCGATGGCAGAGACACCGGCACCAGGGAAAGTGATCTTGCTGGTGGAAGTGAACATGAAGACGCGATCCTCATTGCCGTACTTCTTGGCCTCGTTCAGCAGCACGGGGGTCTCGATGATTTCATCGGTCAGGTGGTGCACGATGTAGGCCTCGTCCCAGAAGATCTTGAAATCCGGGGCAGCGGTCTTGAGTGCGGCAAAGCGGCGAATGGTCTCATCGCTGTAAGTGTAGCCATCTGGGTTGGAGTACTGCGGCACGCACCAGATGCCTTTGATGGTGTCATCCTCAGCCACGAGCTTCTCGATCATGTCCATATCGGGGCCGTCTGGGCTCATAGGGACGCTGATGAGGTCAAAGCCCATTTCCTCGGTGATGGCGAAGTGGCGGTCATAGCCGGGCACCGGGCAGAGGAACTTGCGCTTCTCTACCTGGGACCAGGGGCACGGAGAATCCTGGAAGCCAAACATATAACCGATGGCTACCAGGTTGTACATCAGCTGCAGGCTGGAGTTGCCGCCTACAAAAACCTCGCCGGGTTTCACGCCGAACACATCGGCAAACAGTTCGCGAGCCTCATGCAGGCCTTCCAGTTCGCCATAGTTGCGGGCGTCGAAGCCGTCATCGGTGGTGTAGTCGTCCATCTTCAGCAGATCCATCGCCAGATCCATCTGGTGAGGGCCGGGCTTGCCGCGGGCCATGTTGAGTTTCAGGCCCATGTCCTGAAATTTCTTGTACTGTGCTTCCAGCGCAGCTTTCTCTGCGGTCAGCTCGTCACGATTCATTGACAGGTAATCAGCCATAATCAAAGTCCCCCTATATCATTTTCCCACACGCTGTATCCCCTCTATTTTGATACAGCACATGCGTACATTACATTATATACGGTTTTGAGCAAAAGAACAAGCGTTTTTGCTGCATTTTTGCCCGCAAAACGCAAATAGTGTACCAAAAAGCGGGATATTTTTGCATTTTTAAAAAGTCAGAAGCCGTTTTTACTGAATTGACGAGAGATTTTCTGCGGATTTTTGACGAGAGATTGCAGGGACAGACTTGCTGCAGGGCGGCTTTTTGATACGCCGGATGCCAAAAGGAAAGAGCCTATATTCAACTGCAAAACGTTGAATATAGGCTCTCATGCCGCCGACCGGGATCGAACCGGTACGGTATCGCTACCGAGGGATTTTAAGTCCCTTGCGTCTGCCAGTTCCGCCACGGCGGCACAATGTACAGCTAACTTTAGCATACATACGCGCAATTGTCAAGCTGTACGGTGGGCGAGGTGTTCCCTGCTTATCGCAAATTGTCACTTTGGAACGTTAAATTTTATCGCATGTTCCCTGCCCGTGGATTTTTATTTAGGCCCTGCTTATTTTGATTTTTCAATCAGCTCCCGGGCGTTGGCCAGGCTCAACTCGGTGACTTTATCGCCGGAGATCATGCGGGCCAGCACTTCCACGCGGCCGTTCATATCAAGGGTATGGATCTCAGTAAAGGTGCGGTCATCGCGTACGTTTTTCTGGATGAGCAACTGGTTATCGGCAAAAGCGGCCACCTGCGGCGTATGGGTGATGCAAAGCACCTGATGACCTGCCGCTGTCTGGTGCAGCAGCTGGCCGATGCGCCCCGCCGCCAGGCCGGAAACACCGGTGTCGATCTCATCGTAGATGACGGTGGGCAGGGCGTCGCGGTCAGCCAGGGCACTCTTGAACGCCAGCATAATACGGGAAAGCTCACCGCCCGAGGCGATTTTGGCCAGGGGCTTGGGGTCCTCGCCAGGGTTGGTGGAGATGAGGAATTCCACCGTATCCTGCCCGTGGGAGGACAGCGGCCCCCGTGCATGCTTGAGAGCAAAGCGGATGCCCGGCATGTTCAGAAATTCCAGCGCCGCCCGCATCTCTTTATTCATTGCCGTAAAGCCCTTTAAACGGCTTTGGGTCAGGGCTTCCGCGGCCTTTTTGGCGTCGGCATATAAGGCCTGCACCTGAGTCTTCAGTTCGGCAATCTTCTGGCCGGAGGACTGGAAGTTTTCCAACTCCGCCGCGGCGGCTTCCCGCCGGGCCAGCAGTTCTTCCACTTCCATGCCAAACTTTTGCTTAATGCGGTAGATCGTGTCGAGGCGGCTCTCGATCATGTCCAGCTCACCGGGGTCAAAGCCGTAGGCGTCCAGGCGGTCGGCCAGCTCGGTGGCCAGGTCGCGGGCGCTATAGTACAAGTCGTTGAGGCGTTCGGACAGCGGGGCCAGCGTTTCGTCCAGCCGGGCGCTGTTCTGAAAGCCCTCGACCGCGCCGCCCAACAAGTCGGCGGCACCGGGCTGTTCACCGTCCTCGTCCCCTGCCAGCGCCAGGTGGGCGGCGGTGATGCCGTCCAAAATGCCTTGGGCGTGGGTGATGACGGTCTTGCGCTCCTGCAGGTTTTTCTCCTCACCGGGCTGCAATGCGGCGGCATCGATGGCGTCGATTTCAGCGTTCAGTGCTTCGATCTTGCGCTGCTTGTCGGCCTCGCTGGCATTGAGGGCGTCCAGCTGGCGCTTGACGGTGACCAGCTCGCGGTAGCGGCGGTAGTAATCTGCAAACAAATCACGGTTCTGGGCATACTGGTCCAGCAGACCCAGGTGCAGGGCAGGATTCGTCAGGCTTTGGCTGTCGTGCTGGCCGTGGATGGACAGCAGCCCTGCGGAAATATCCCGCACGACGGCGGCGGTAGCGGGCATGCCGTTGACGCGGCAGCTGCCCTTGCCCTCGGCGTTGATCTCGCGGTAGAGCAAAAGGTCGTCGTTGGCCTCATAGCCGCACTTTTCCAGCTGCTTTTTCACCGGCTGGGGGATATTTTCAAAGGTTGCCCAGATGCAGGCTTTCTGTGCGCCGCTGCGCACCAGTTCCCGCGAGGTGCGGTTGCCCAGGATGGCGTTGATGGAATCGATCAGGATCGATTTGCCTGCGCCGGTCTCGCCGGTAAGCACGTTAAAGCCGGGGGTGAAATTCACCTCGGCTTTTTCGATCACGGCTACATTTTCAATTTTCAGGTTTGCCAGCATGGGCCAGCCCTCCCCCGTCCGTTGTTATGCTTTGCTTAGCCGCGGCGGACATACTGCTGCAAAGACTTGCAGATCTCGGCCGCGCCATCCTCGGTACGCATGAGGATAAAGAACGTATCGTCGCCGGAAAGCGTGCCGACAACCCCATTCCACTGTTTGGCGTCAAACACTTCGCAGGCGGCGTTGGCCATGCCGGAGAAGCACTTGACCAGCACCAGATGCCCGGCGTAGTCGACCTTGAGGACTGACTCGCGGAAGATCATCTCGAACCGGCTGGGCGAATGGGTCACCTTGCCGGAGGCTGCGGCAGGCATGTAGCGGTAATGGCCGTCGGCATCGGCCACCTTGACCAACTGCAGGTCACGGATGTCGCGGGAAACGGTGGCTTGGGTCACATCGAACCCCTCCTCCCGCAGGTGGGCCAGCAGGTCCTCCTGACGGTCGATGGGATGTTTTTCGATCAGATCGAGAATTGCCTGATGACGCGCACTTTTCAAGTGAGATCAACTCCTCATCAATTTATTTTCAATGGCGTGGAACTGCTCGGAATCATAAAATGTGATCAGCTGCAATTTTTGGGGCGCAGCTGTTACGGTAAGTACATCGCCGGGCTGCAGATCGCACTGGGCGGTGCTGTCAGCGCAGGCATAGCAGGTATCGCGGTTTTCGGCATCAGCCACCAACTCCAGCCTGCGGCCTGCGGCAAACACCAGCGGGGCCACCTGGGCGTTGTGGGCGCAGACAGGCGTCAACACCACCACATCAGCGGCGGCATCCAGCACCGGGCCACCCGCTGAGAAGGAGTAGGCCGTGGAGCCGGTGGGCGTTGCCAGGATCAATCCATCGCTGCGGTAGCTGCTGACAAAGCAGCCGTCGCAGTAGACTTTATAGTCCATTGGGTGCATGCGGGTGCGGCCGAAAAGCACCACATCGTTGATGGCTTCGGCCTGCCAGCCGTTGGCAGACCTGGCCAGCAGCAGGCCGCGCGGGTCGAGGGTATAGCGGCCCTCGGCCAGCAGACGCAGTTTTTCGGGCATCTCCTCCACCTCGCAGGTGGCCAAAAAACCCGTGCGGCCCAGGTTGACCCCCAGCACCGGCTTGCCATAATGCACACAGTCCAGCCCGGCTTTCAGCAGCGTACCGTCACCGCCAATGGTGATGACGAAATCGGCTTCGCGGTAGGCTTCTTCCTCAGGCAGAAAGCGGATGGGCACCTTGGATTCAAAGACCGGCTGGGCCATGACCACGGCTACACCCAACTCATGCAGCAGCGCGGCCGCCTGGCCGGTGACCGCATAGCCGCTGTCCTTGGTGGGGTTTGTTACCAGTAAAACCGTCATTGCGGGTACACCCTCTTACTCAGTGCAGATTCGGGGCCTTATCCAGCGTTTCGTGGGCTTTGGCCACGGTTTGCTCGATCAGGCCCTCAGGCAGCGGCTGCGGATTTTCGCAGTGCTGCACGTACATCAAAAATTCGATGTTGCCCTCAGGTCCCTTGATGGGCGAAAAATCCAGGCCCGCCGGGGTAAAATGGTTGGCCATGGCATAGCCCTGGGCCATCTCCAGCACCTCACGGTGGGTGGCAGGCTCACGCACGACGCCTTTTTTTCCTACTTTCTCGCGCCCGGCCTCAAACTGGGGCTTGACCAGGCAGACGCCTACGGCGTCCGGCGTGGTAATGGCATCAGCCACCGGGAAGATATGTTTGAGCGAAATAAACGACACATCAACGCTGAAGAACGCCACCGGCTCTGACAAGTCCTCAGGCTTTACATTGCGGATGTTGGTACGTTCCATGTTGACGACGCGCTCATCGGTGCGCAGGCTCCAGGCCAGTTGGCCGTAGCCCACGTCCACCGCGTAAACTTTTACCGCACCGTTTTGCAGCATGCAGTCGGTAAAGCCGCCGGTGGAGGCACCAATGTCCATGCAGACTTTGCCATCCGGCCGCATAGGAAAGACCTGCATCGCCTTTTCCAGTTTAAGACCGCCGCGGCTGACATAGCCGATGTCGTGCCCGCGCACTTCGACTTTAGCGTCGGGGCTGATCATCTCACCAGCCTTATCCACCTTCTGCTCGTCCACAAATACAATGCCGGACATGATGAGAGCTTTGGCGCGCTCTCGGCTTTGGACAAGGCCGTTCTGGCAAAGGTACTGGTCAAGACGGATCTTACTCATGCTTGGGTTCTCCTTACTTTATACAGGCAAGGACGTCCGCAGCCAAGGCGGCGGCATCCAGGTTTTGGTCTTTGCGCAACTCTGCCACACTGGCGTGGAGCAGATGGGAATTATCGACGGCGTGCAGCAGGTATTTTCCCTGCCAGCCGGCCTGCTGCAGGGCAAAGCCCAGCTGCTGGCCGATGCCGCCGGTGCGGATGGCATCCTCGGCAAACAAAATCGTATCGTAATCGGCCAAGGCTTCGCACAGACCTTCCGGCAGCGGGAAGATGCGGGTCAGCTTGTAGGCGTCAGCGGCCACTTTCTTTTGCCGCAGCAAATCGGTGGCAGCGATGATTTCTTCACTTTCGGCGCCATAGCTGACGAGGGCGACTTTCGCGCCCGGCCGGGTGTCGATCTTATCAAACAGGTTGCCCGTGCAGCCAAGAGCCGCCAGGGCTTCTTTCTCGTTGCCGCGGGCGTAGCGGATGGCGCGGGGACCGATCATATCCTTGACAAGGTGCGGCAGCCAGTATTTCAGCTCCGCATAGTTGGCGGGAGCGAATACGGGGATGCCGATCTGGCTGAAGAAAGCCGGGTCGTAGATACCCTGGTGGGTCTCGCCGTCGCCAGGGACAAGACCCGCACGGTCAACGCCAAACAGCACGTTCAGGTGCATCAGGCTGACATCGTGGATAATCTGGTCGTAGGCACGCTGGAAAAATGTGGAGTAGATGGCCACCGTGGGCAGCAGCCCTTGGCTGGCCAGGCCCGCTGCAAAGCTGACGGCGTGCTCCTCGGCCATGCCGACATCATAGAACCGCTCTTTGTGGCGGTGCTTGAAGAAGTTGAGGCCGGTGCCATACTTCATGGCCGCCGTGATGGCGCAGAGTTCCGGCACATCGTCACCGATCTCGGCCAATGTGGAGCCGAACACCGTCGAGAAGGAATCCTTGGGCGACAGCTCCGGGTCGGTCAGGTGGCTTAAATCGATGGAAGAAACAGCGTGGAACTCGCCGGGGTTTTCCTCGGCGGGCTTTAAGCCCTTACCTTTTTGGGTGACCACATGCAGGAAGATGGGGGCGAACTGCTCCTGCAAGTTCGTGAACATCTGTTCCATCAGCAGCACATCGTGGCCGTCCACAGGGCCGATATACTGGAAGCCCATCTCCTCGAACATCGTGGAGTGGTAGATGCCCCGGCGCACCAGCTGTTTGCCGCCCTGCAGCGCCTTGACCATGGCATTGCCCGCCACAGGAATACGCTCCAGCGCGGTTTCCATCTGGGCCTTAACGTGGAAATATTTTGGGTCGGTGCGCAGTTTGGTCAGATAATTGGCCATCTGGCCGACGTTTTTCGAGATCGACATCTTGTTGTCGTTCAGGATGCAGATCAGGTTGTTCAGCTGGCTGACGTTGTTCATGCCCTCGTAGACCATGCCGCCCGTAAAGGCGCCGTCGCCCACGATAACGACCACTTTGCCCGGCTCGCCTTTGAGCTTTTTGGCACGGGCAATGCCGATGGCGGTGGACAGCGCCGCGCTGCCGTGACCTGCAATGAAGGTATCACAGGGGCTTTCCTTCGGGTTGGGGAAACCGGACAGGCCGTTTTTCTGGCGCAGCTCAGCAAAGCCAGCCATGCGGCCGGTGAGCAGTTTATGAGTATAGCACTGGTGGCCAACGTCAAACAAAATTTTATCCTGCGGCAGGTCCAGGGCGCGGTGCAGAGCCACCGTAAGCTCTACCACACCCAGGTTGGAGGACAAGTGCCCCCCTGTTGCGGAAACGCTCTCGATCAAAAATTGACGAATTTCCTCGCACAGGGCAGGCAGTTCACTCTCCTGCAGCCGCTTCACATCGCCGGGCGCCTGTATGCGCCCTAAAAGCGGATAGGTCATTGATAAGCACCTCGCTGTAAATTTACGCGCTCATACCATGGGCATTGCAAACCCAAGTGCGATGCCAAGTACAGCACCCGTCAGCACTTCGATCGGGGTATGACCGACCATTTCCTTTAATTTTTTACCACCCAGGAACGGCAGGGCGTTCACGCCCTGGTCCATCCACTCGTTAAACATCCGGTTCAGCAGTTTGGCCTGCTCGCCCGTTTCGTAGCGCACACCCATGGCATCGTACATAACGATGATGGACACGACCGCCGCAAGGGCGAACTCTGTCGAAGTGACGCCGCAGTAGCGCCCGGTAGCCACTACCATGGCGCATACGGTGGCCGAGTGGGAGCTGGGCATGCCGCCCGCACCCCACATACGCTCCGGGATAAAACGATGGAAGATGAAAAGGTTCAGGATCACCTTGATGAATTGCGCCAGAAAAGAACCGCACAGCGCTGTTACCAGCACATAGTTCCACCTCAGCGCGGCGTGCAGCAGTGGCATGGTATCCTCACTTCCTATTGGCAAAACCGCAGGGCCGTTTTGGCGGCGCGTGCGGGATTCGTCTGTTTTTACTTTTTGCGCTGCAGCAGTTCCCCTGCCAGCAGGCGCAGGAAATCCTCCTGCGCACCAAACCCATCCAGGGCCGCCATGGCGGCATCGTTATGCTGCTTTGCCAGCGCACGTGCCCCGTCCAAGCCGTAGAGGGTGATAAAGGTCGTTTTGTCGTTATCGGCATCGCTGCCGACGGGCTTGCCCAGCTCTTCGGTGGTAGAGGTCACATCGAGAATGTCGTCCACGATCTGGAACACAAGGCCCACTTCGGCCGCATACTGCACAAGGGCCTTGCGCAGGGCGGGCGCGGCATTGGCAGCCGTACAGCCCAGTTCCACTGCTACGATGATGAGTGCACCAGTCTTGTTGCGGTGCAGTTCTAACAGCTGGTCCTCAGTGGCACGAATGGTCTCGTAATGTTTGTCAAGTTCCTGCCCGTAGAGCATACCACGGGCACCGCCCCCTTTGGCCAGAATGGCGGCGGCTTCTACCCGGCTCTCGGCGGGCAGGTCCGCGTGGGCGATGACCTCAAATGCGGCGGTGACCAAAGCATCCGCCGCCAGCAGGGCCGTGGATTCGCCAAACTGCTTGTGGCAGCTAGGGCGGCCGCGGCGGAAATCATCGTTGTCCATGCAGGGCATGTCGTCGTGGATGAGCGAATAGCAGTGCAGCATTTCCAGCGCACAGGCGTAGTCCAATGCCTTTTCCGGCGCGGCGCCGCTCAGTTCACAGGCGGCCAGCGCCAGCACGGCACGGATGCGTTTGCCGCCGCCCAGCAGACTGTAGCGGGCGGCTTTTGCAATTTCCTCGTGTGGGGGGAGAAATTCATCGCACAGTTCACCCAGGCGCTGCTCGGTCAGGGCAGCCCAGGCGGTAAACTTAGCCTTATAGTCCTCGTAATTCATTGCACGTCCTCCGTCTTTGCCAGCAAGCTGGCATCGATCTCATCGATCTGCAGCTTGGCCGCGTCCAACGTCTGCTTGCAATAGCTGATAAGCCCCGCCGCCTCGGCATACAGTTTGACGGACTGCGCCAGCGGCGTGGATTCATCCTGCAGTGCTGTCAGCAATTCCTGCAGACGGGTCAGGCCTTCTTCAAAGGATTTTGGCTGTTTCATAGGGTCATACCTCCCTGCGCGTTTTTGTGCACACTCTGCACCACGCAATCGGCCCGGACGGCCGCACCGCGCAGGGTGATGGCATCGCCCGGCTGCAGTGCGGCGACCTCGCTGACCGCGCCGTCCTTCTCGACCATGGCATAGCCGCGGGCCAGCACGCCGTAGGGGTTCAGCGATTCGGCCATCGCGGCGGCGTGGCGCAGGCTCGTCTCGGCGTCCGTAAAGCGGCGGACGGCGGCGCCCTGCACAGCCTCGCTCAGGCGGGCAAGGTCAGTTTCCCTGCGCTGCATAGCCTGTTTCTGGCGCTGCATGGTTTGGGATGCTGCCAGGGCGTTTACCTTATTATAGCATACTTCGCAGCGATTCTGTATATTTTTTTGAATATTTTGCTGTAAAATGAATATTTTCTGCCGCCATTCTTCCCGGTCCGGCACACAGAGTTCGGCGGCCGCCGAGGGGGTCGGTGCGCGCAGGTCGGCCACATAGTCCAAAATGGTGGTGTCGATCTCGTGCCCGACAGCGGAAACTACGGGTTTGCGGCAGGCCGCGGCAGCGCGGGCGATGCGCTCGCTGTTGAAGACCCAGAGATCCTCCTTACTGCCGCCGCCTCGGGTGACCAAAATCAAGTCCGGGCGCTTATCCGCATCCAGTGCGCGGATGCCCGCCACGATGCTGCGCTCGGCTTCGATGCCCTGCACGTTGACAGGGGCCAGCAGCAGCTTGACCATCGGCCAGCGGCGGCCGATGACGTTCTGCACATCCTGCCAGGCTGCGCCGGTCTTGCTGGTGACCACACCGATGCATTGGGGTACCGGCGGCAGCGGACGTTTGCGTTCTGGGGCGAAAAGGCCCTCGGCGTCCAGCTTTTTGTACAGGGCGTCAAAGGCCATCTGGGCCGCACCGGCGCCAAAGGGCTTCATATAATCCACGTACAGCTGGAACGCACCGTCCCGCTCGTAAATGGTGGCGTGGCCGTAGGCCAGCACCAGCATGCCGTTCTGCGGCTGGAAGTTAAGCAGCTGGGCAGAATTACGGAACATCACGCTTTTTACGCTGGCGGTCTCGTCCTTTAAGGTAAAGTACATATGGCCGCTTTTGTAGTGGCGCACAAAACCAGAGATCTCGCCGCAGACGATTAAATCGCTCAGCGGCTCGCACTGGGCAAGCACCTGCCTGGCCAGGCGGTTCAGGCTGGTTACATTGATGTAGTCTGCCATGCTCCCTGCTCCCTTGCGGCCAGGATCGACACGCCGATGGCGTTATCGCTGGCGAATTTACCGGGCACGAACCGTGCGCCGGGCACTCGGGCCGATACGTAGGTGCGGATGAGGTCGCTGCTCATCACGCCGCCGGCAAACACCACAGGCAGGCCGGGATGGTCTTCCAGCGCGGTGCGGGCCATACGGGTCAGCGTTTCGGCCACGCAGATCAGGCAGTATTTGCAGACGTAGGCGGGATCCTTGCCTTCGGCCAGCAATTTGGTATACTGGTTTTCCAGCCCGGAAAGGCTGCAGTTGACACCCTTTACGCTGACTTTGGGGTGCACTTTCTCAGTGCACTGGGCCGCCTGCTCACTGACATAGACGCCCGCCGGGAACGGATAGCCCAGCTTAACGCCCAAGCGGTCCACCGCCTGCCCGGCGTAGAGATCCTGGCTGGTACCCAGCGGCGTGATGCGCTCGACCCCCTGGCAGAGCAAAAGGTCCGTGGTACCGCCGGAGACATGGAATACAAGGTTTTCCTGCTCGAACAGCTCACGTTCCCCTGTGGCAAACAGGGCAGCGGCGATATGCCCCTGCTGGTGGGTGGTGTGTATCAGCGGGATGCCCTTGCCCAGCGCAAAGGCCGCAGCGGCGTTGACGCCCGCCAAAAAGCAGGGCATGTAGGAGCCCTCCACCGGGCGGGGCTTGGCGGAAACGCCCACCGCGCCGATTTGGGTCAGATCTGCTTTGGTGCCAAGTTCAGCCAGCAGGTCCGGCAGGGCAGCGGTGTGGTGGAACAGTGCGTCACTTTGGCGCAGGCCCAGCTGGCCCGCCTTGACCGGCAAAAACTTTTTGCAATCGCAAACAACCTCTCCGGCGTTTGTGTCAAACACAGCCAGAGAGGTTGCATAATTGCTGGTATCGATGCCCAGCGTCAGCATTGCGGCTGGGCGGCTTCGGCAACAGGCTGCTCGCCGCGCTCCCGTGCAACGGCGCCCAACAGACCGTTGACGAACTGGTAGTCGTTGTCAGCTCCGTACTTTTTGACAAGCTCAACAGCTTCGTTGATGGCGACACCGGTCTTCTGCTCCTCGCCATACAGCATCTCAGCCAAGCCGAGGCGCAGGGCCACCAGGCTGACGCGGGGCACGCGGGCCAGCGTCCAGCCCTTGAGATGGGCGGTGATGATCTCGTCGAGTTCGGCGGCGTGGTCGTTCATCGCGGCCAGCAGCTGGGTGGCGAAGGCATCCGGTGCGGCCGATTCGGTTTCGGCGGGCACCAGCGGGGTCTCCGGCTCAAAGGTGGCGGCAAATGCCGTCAGAAACGCCGTCTCACGGGATTCGCGGCGGGTCTGCTTTTTTTCCATACTTGGTTCCTGTCTTTCCTTTTCTCTACGAATTCTCTACTTAACGCTCAGGCCTGGGCGGCAGGCTCGGCCAGGCCGACGACCAGCACATCCACGCGGGCCACCGTGATGCCGGTCATGTTCTGGATGGTCTGCTTGACATTTTCCTGCACTTTCTCGCAAAGGGGCATGATCTTGCTGCCGTATACAGCGGTCAGGTGTACGGTAACGGTGGCAATGCCATCCTCCAGCACCACGTTGACCGGCTTCTGCAAGCCGGTACGGCCCAGCAGGCCGCGGACATTCTGGTTGCCGCCGGTCGTCACTTCGGCCACGCCGTCAATTTCCAGGGCCGCCAGCCTGGCGATCTTAGCAAGAACTTCGGTAGATATTTGCAAGCTGCCGCCGATGGTCTTCTGTACATCCATGTTGTGTACCCTCCCGTTGCATGCGGTTTGCAAAACTGCTGTTGCAGCTTACAATTGCCGCCATTTTAGATAGTATAGTTTAGTTTACCACAAAACCATGCCATTTGCAACCGATACACAAGTTTTCACGGTTATTTTACTTCTACGATCGTGATGTCCTGGGCCGCCAGCCCTTCGCACTGGCTGAGCAGGGCATCCCGGATGCGGGTGACCTCGACGGCAGTGAGGGCGTCGTTTTCTGTCATGACGGTAACGTTGGCTTTTTTGCCCTCTAAATCCACCACGCAATCGGCAAAGCCTTTGGATTTTATTAAAGTTTCCAGCTTGGTTTCAAGAGTGATGCTGCTTACTTGCGCGGCCAGGTCCTCTGTCAGCTTTTTCTTCTCAGCATCGCTGAGTTTGGCGTCTTTCAGGGATTTTTTCAGAGTGTCCAGTGCTTCATCCCGGGCTTTTGTGCGGGCCAGGCGGGCAGACTCGAAAAACTCTGCGCCCGAATCTTTGCTTACGCTGACCATCTGGGCCTCCCCGTAGTTTTTGCCGGTGGGGGCCTGGGTATCGGTGGTGTCCACAGCCGCAGCGGTTTCTACGGCGGTGTCATCGGTCAGCGGGTCAATGACGGCGGAGACCTCCTGCGCGGTACCGTCGGCAATCGCACCCACCGTTAGATCCTGGGGTGCGGCTCGGGCAAAGGACCAGTTCAGGTAGACAGCCGCCCCCAGCGCCAGGGCCAGAACAGCCGCCGTAGCCTGCCGGGTACGGTTCTTTTTTGCGGGATTCGATTTCATAGCAGTCCCTCCCTTGGGTCAGTTGTGGGGTATTGCGTCGGCCAGCGCCGCCACAGTAACATGGTTGGCCCCCACCCCGGTCAACGCCTGTACCAGGGCGGTGATGCGCGTCTGGACGGCGGGGTCTTCGCCGCCCTGGCAGAGCACGGCCACGCCCTGCACCTGGGGCGTCTGGATAGTTTCAACAAGGCCGGTGCCGCCCGTGATGACATGCTTGCTGGCAGCGGTGCCGTCGGCGGAAGTCTCGGTGTCGGCGGCGTAGATGCTCTCCTCGCCGCATTGCAGGGTGACCATCGCACGGGTCTCGCCTGCCCCGGCAAGATTGGAGATAAGCGTTTGCAGGCGGGCTTCGAGGTGGGCTTCGTAGTCCGAGGTGATCGTGCTTTGCGGCATTGGGGCGATGGTTTCTGGCTTGGATTTAGCGGGCAGCCAGCTGGAAACACCCAGCAGGACAAGGCCCAGCAGGCCCACCGCCACCAACAGGCCGGTACGCTTTTGCTCGTCAGCCAGCAGGGCGGCGGTACGTTTGGTAAGGGTTTGCCACAGGGCGGAAAGGTCCACTTTCATGGTGCCGTACCCCCTGCCGTGATTTCATAGGGGATCGTGCCGCAGTTGGCCGCAAGCAGGGCTTCGGCCTTTTGGCCGTCCGCCGCATGCACCAGCGTGACCTGCCAGCCGGTATCCGTGCGGGCAATGGCCGCTTCGATGCCGCTGGCGGCAAGGACATCCCGCAACGCCTGGGCGGCGGCTTCATCAGTCAGCGTGCGCCGGTAAGCGCCGACCTCGCTGTCGGATACGGACGAACTGTCGGATGCCGGGGCCAGCTCGGCAGCAATGCCCGCCCAATCCGCCACACGGATGATCTGCACCGCCGCCGTTATAATATACAAAGCCAGCACCGCATTTATGACAGGTTTGAAGCCGTTTTCCGGCCAGAAGATCCGCACCAGCCCTGCCACGGTGGAAAGCACACAGCAGCCAAAGGCAGCCGAACGCACAGCAGCCATTTTTACACCCCATTTCCTGTAAGCAGTAAAAGCGCCGTGGATAAAAACACGAGGAAAAAGTAAAGCACCAGCACCGAGCCGCACAGCCCCGCGCCCTCGGCATACAAACGGCACAGCCGTCCGCACTGCTTTTGCCCGCTTGCCAGTGCGGCGATGCCTGCACCGGAAAAGGCCAGGCTGTACAAAAGGCAGTGTAATAGTATCGGCGTAAAGGATGCCCCCAGCGCCAGCAGTGCCGCTAAGGCCAGCGAGCCTTTGAGCAGCTGCACGGCGGCGGCCGCGCCGGTCAGGGCCGCAGCGGCGGCATCCCCCACCACCGGCACTGCGCCCTGCAAGACACTTTTGCCGGTGCGCAGGGCGGCGGAATCCGCCGTGCCAGCCAGCACGCTTTGCAGGCCCAGCACAAAGCTGAACACCGCGCCGCAGACCTTTAACAGCCAATGCAGGCACTTGGAGAAAAGGGCGGCAGCTTCCTCCACCGCGCGGCTGCCCCAGACGCAGGCACAGGCCGCAAAGCAGAAGTAAATTTCCAGCACCGGCAAAAGCAGTTTGCCGATGACCGCTGCCAAAAACTGCGCCATGGCGAAGAACATACCACTGTAGACCAGTGCCCCGGCGGTCTGCCCGCCTGCCGCCGCAATGCCGCTGTAGACCGGCACGAAGGCGATAAGGTAGTTCTGGCAATCTTGCGCCGTGTCCCCCGCGGCGCGCACCAGGTCGATGCCCGCCGCCAAGCTCATGGCGGCGAAGCCCAGCACGGCGACGGCGTCAATGCAGCGCCTCCAGTTGTTGGCCCCGGCCAGCAGGCCCAGCACGCCCGCCACCAGCAAGTACCCTGCCGCCCGCAAGCCAAAGGCCAGTGGCTCGCCGATGTTGGCGGCAAGGTAATCTTTCGCCATCTGCCACAATTCGGCAAAGCCCCAGCCTGCGGCCTGCTGTAGGGTGGGCACGCCGTCCAAAAGCCGGGCAGCATTTTGCTGTAAGCTTTCCGCCCCGGCGGGCAGGGGCAGCGCGGCGGCTATTGCAAGTAGCCCGCAAAGCAATCCAGCAGTTCTTGCAAAAGCGGCAGGGCCTGCAAAAGTGCTAGGATGCGCCCTCCCAGTTCGGCAGCGGTGGCCGCGGCGGCCATGCCGGCCTCGCGGCAGGTATCGGCGGCAAACTGCGCCGCCAGCGCGATGCCCAAAACGCGCACCAGGCACCCCAGCCCGGCCCCCTGGAAATAGCCGCCCCAGGTATCCAGCCAATCCAGCACCGGCTGGGCCTGATGCAGTACTGCCGCCAGCACCCCTGCCGCCGCACAGACGGAGACGAGGAACGCGAAGGCGGGCTGGTCCTTTTTGAGGGTCAGGCAGAGCACGGCGGCGGTAAAGGTCAGCGCGGCAAGTTGAAAGATCAGCATAGCGCATCACAGTTCAAACAGTGCTTTGATGAGCACAAACAGGTCACTGATCTGCCGCACCAGCATGCTCAACACCACGATCAGCCCTGCCAGCGTGGTCATCATGGCCTGATCCTCCCGTCCGGAGCGGATGAGCAGCTGGTTGAGCACGGCCACGATGATACCGGTGGCAGCGATCTTGAAAACGAGATCAATATCCATCTTCTTCACCACAAAAGGATGGCCAGCAGCAGCCCCGCACAGCCGCCCAGGCGCGGCCACAGCGCCATGGCACGGGCCGCGCGGTCAGCCTGGCGGTCGGCTTCCCGGCGGCAGAGGTCCGCCATGCGGCGCAGTTCGGCACAGGCAGCAGCGCGGTCGCTGTGCCCCAGGGCGGTCAGGCTGGCGTGCAGCTCCCCTGCCAGCGCTTTGGGCAAGTTTGGCAGGGGTAAGGCCGACAGCGTACAATCGCTATCCGCCGGGAGGGCCAGCGCCGCAAAGGCGGGGTTTTCGGCAGCGGCGTGCAGCAGCATGGGGCCGGTCAGGGCACGGCAGGTCAGCAGTTCTTCTAAGTAAGTCCACAGGCGGGACAGCAGGCGGATGCGCTTTTCCACCGCCTGCCGCCGCACAGCACCGCAGGCACCCAGCCCGGCCCCGGCGCAGGCCAGCAGCAGCGTGCCCAGAAGCCGCGCCGTCATAGCTCCACCCACTGGGCCCCTGTGCCGGGACGGCTGCGGCCTGTAAGGAACACTGCCGCGCCAAAGGCCCCCGTAGCCAGCAGCCGCGCCAATTGGGGCTTGCGGGTCAGGCTTTCGGGAGCATCACAGTGGACGGAGGCGAGGAAGGTCGCCCCCGAGGCGATACCTTCTTCCAGCGCGGCGGCATCGGCGGCGGTGCCCAGCTCGTCGCAGACGATGTACTGCGGGTTCATGCAGCGCAGTGCCATGCAGACGGCCTGCGCCTTGGGAAAGCGGGTGTAGACGTCGCAGGGCACATCCGCCCCGGCGGTAAAGCCATCGCTCTCCCCGGCCAATAGCTCACCCCGCTCGTCGATGACGCTGACAAGGGCATCTTTTTCGCAGAGATAGCGGATGAG
>ERZ1034876.250-NODE-250-length-35292-cov-32.977666_pt1 | contig 35292 bp, 47 predicted proteins | sample MGYA00520698_ERZ1034876 | MGnify/ENA primary metagenome ERZ1034876 (study PRJEB33766, sample SAMN09781723) | gut metagenome | biome: gut microbiome | host: Homo sapiens | place: Madagascar | study: EMG produced TPA metagenomics assembly of the PRJNA485056 data...
TAGTTGCAGCTGCTCCATGAGCATTTCTTTCAATTCGTTCATGTTCTCACCTCCTCCCTTTTTTCCCTTCACCTCATATGCCAACCAGAACAGCAAATCGCAACTGGGAACTACGTTTCGGCATAAAACTTGTCGGTTTGTCTATCATGTTAAACATCTGGCGCAAAAAAAATGGTCGGTACCGTCTCTCCGAGCGCATCGGCGATTTTGGTGAGTGTGTCGGTTTTGGACACAGGGATCTTGTCATTCTCGAGATTTGAGATCGTAACGCGGGATACTCCGGACTTTTCCGCAAGATCTTCTTGCGACAAGCTTCTTTTCTCACGATAAAACTTTAATCGATTCATCACTTTTCCTCCTTTCGCCTGTTGTAAGATTAGTTTAACATGATAGACGTTTGTTTGTCAACTATGTTTTACAAATTTCTTGATTTTCCGTTTACCGTGTTGTATACTACATTTAACAAGTAAAAGGTGGTTGTGAAATGACACTCGGAAGAATCATTGCTGCTTATAGAGCGAAGCACAGGATGTCCATGGAAAAGTTTGCAAGTCTTTCCGGAATGAGCAAAGCATATGTTTCCATTTTAGAGCGAAATCAGACACCCCGCGGGGATGAACCGTCCCCGTCTTTTGAAATCTACAAAGCCGTCGCAAAAACGATGGGCATTGATGTTACCGAGCTCATCCGCTTGGTAGAAGGAGATGCCCCGTCGGATCCTGCGAAAGCCGCAGCAGCCCCCACCGCCGAGCGCGACATCGACCCGATCTACGACGCGCTGAACATGGCAGGGCGTCAGGCGCTCTGCGCTTATGGTCGTTTTCTTGGCTCGCAGACGGAGTACCGCGTCCCCGAGGAGCCATCTGACGCACCGTCGCGCATCATACCGCTGCTGGGCGCTTCGTTCGCTGCCGGCACGCCGGAGACGCCCGGCGATCTTTTTATACAGGACTACGCCACGACCGACCCGCACGCCGAGTTCGCCATCCGTGTCAACGGCAATTCGATGGAGCCGTATCTCGCCGACGGCAGCATCGCCCTCGGTGTGAAGCGCACGCCCCGCGACGGTGAGGTTGGGGCATTCTGGCTCGACGGCGGATTCCTCGTCAAGCAGGTCTGCCAGGATCACATCGGCAACACCTATCTCTTCTCCCTGAACCGCGACCGCGCCGACGCCGACGAAACCATCTGGCACGACTCCGACCGCGACCTCCGCCTCATCGGCACCATCCTCATGTCCCAGCGCCTCCCCCTGCCCTGAGCAAAAAAAGCCCGCCCCGGAAATTCCGGAACGGGCCATGCAGTAACCCGTGTCCAATTTGGACACATTGCAGAATCGCATAGCAATATTCCATAAAAAGAATATTAGATTTTTGGATTGCAAAATATTCCTTATATGTTATATAATCACCTCGAAAGGGCATACTATGAATAAACAACAGGTTGAGACATTGCTGCGGCAATTGCTTGAAGGGATCTTTGTTCATCCGAGATTGTTCGGTGAGCTGCTGGATATCCTTGCAAAAAGCGGGGCCGAAAGCGTCTTTTTGAAGCAGCTTATCAAGAATTTGAGCATTCTTAGTACCATGGGTATTGAGGCGACGAAGCACAAGGACTTTGAACCCATCGAACACGGCCTGTACAGTATGCACTTTGACTACCGCGATTTTAACATCCGCATCCTCTATGCCTTCCGGGACGACGAGGAGCCCGTTCTGCTTTTGGCGTTCTATGAGCGCGGTGGAAAGCGGCGGACGGATTACAGCGGCTACATAAAGCCCGCCTGTGACCGTCTGGCGGACATGAAAGGAATGAATTGAAATGAAAGAAAAAACTGCTGCGGATCTGCTCATGGCGATCGGCGAGGACATGAGCGCGGAAGAAATGATGCTTCTTTCTCTTCAAGGCATGATCGCCGCAGAGGTTGAAATGAAGCGCACGGAACTCGGGATGAACCAGAAACAGTTTGCACAGTATATGGGCGTCACACAGGCGACCGTCTCCAAATGGGAATCCGGTGACACCAACTTTACGCTCTCCACGCTGGTACACATCGCTTCGAAGCTGGGGCTGAAAATACAGACCCCGTTCGAGCCTAAGGAGCGCAAGGAAAAGCGTGCGCCGGTAAGAGCCGCAAATATAGTAAATTTCAGCGAGCATGCAGGTGGAAAGTCAGCCATATCCGGCAGCGTGAACAGCAAGTATTGGTCCGCAGAGTCAGATGAACTGAAAGAAATGTAAGGAGACTGCGAAATGTACAGCTACGCGAATATTGTTCGATCCACACTAAATCAGGAAAAACCGGAAATTATGATGCAGTTTTTGCAGGCCGCTCCGAAATATAAAGAGAACAGCACTACTGTTATCGGAACGGACGTTGAGGTTGTTGCATCTGTCGTTATGAATTCCGATGCTGCCCGCGGCTTTGCCAAGTCGATTCTTGATCTTCTTGACGACGAAAACGGCGCGGAGGAATAACAAAAAGCGTCCGGACGGCCCCGGGCGCTTTTTTGCAAGCGGCGCATAACGGCAGTTGTGTCCAATTCGGACACAATTCCGGGCAGCAGAAAGCCCGCCCCGGGAATCCCGGAACGGGCAATAAAAAGCTCCCCGAGAGGAGAGCAAATAGATTATGTGTCCTGAAACTGTACATACATAGGTACACAGTTGTCGTTGTACCCATCTCGCAAAACTTCATAAAGGCTGCTTACCGGGCAGAACCCTTTCTTCTCATAGAAACCTACCGCTGCCGGATCTGCACAGGCAAGGAGGTATTTTACTCCGACAAACTTTCCTCGAAGCTCGTCGGTCATGTATGTAGCGAAGTCGGTCAGAAGCGAGCCGATGCGCTGCTTTTCATAGTCCGCGTCCACAGCAAGCTCTGCGATTTCCAGCGCCGGAGAACCACGCTTACCTCCTTCATCGGTCGTATAAAAGAGTGCCGACACCCGCAGCGTGATAAATCCAACAATACGGTTTGCGTCGGAGTCTACCAGCACATGGGTAACACCCATGCCGGATTGTTTATCGGCAAGGGCATCGAATCGCAAATAATTCTCATAATGCTTTGGGTTCTCGCAAGAAGAAGGGCTGACATGAAATTGCCACGCCAGCCCCGAGAATTCCTTATCAAAAAGCGAGAAGGAAAGATTCATTTCTTGTCTGCCTTTAGATACTTGCTCACATTCTTCTTTGCTTCCTCAATGCGTTCCTTCGTCATAACGGCGGGTGGCTTCGCATCCGGGCGTTTTTTCCCGAAGCTATATACATAGTTCGGAGAGGCTGCGGACATAGTATCAACTCCTTTCCGTCTGCGGTCACATACAGCTTATGCTTTATGCACATTAATGATACAGGATACGCCGCGGTCAATGTTTAACAAATTATGAACAAATCGTGAACAACGAGGTAATTTGCGGTTATTTGCGGTCGTAAGCGTCGCTATGCGGTCGCAAGAACACAGCTACGGGCAGTAAAAAACCGCTCCGGGGATCCCGGAACGGATAATGACATACGGCGTTTTTCTGTTGCGCTCCAACGGTCCAGCCCTTACGTCTGGAAGGAATAAAAAGTCCCACCGTGGTCCGCAGTGCGTTGCCGCCTTATGCGTGGTGGGCTCTGTCAATTTCATTATACGCGGCCGCCAACAGAATTGCAACATAGATTTTTATGATTTTCATGTTAAACAGCGTTAAACGATGTTTAACGCAAATTACGAATCGGAGGTGAGTACATACATGGTTCGCCGATCAGACGGGCGCTGGCAGCAGAGCGTCACGGATATAGACGCTTTCGGCCGGCGCAAAACGAAATACTTCTACGGCAAAACGAAGAGCGAGCTGCTGCAGAAGATCGCCGCCTACAACGCGGAGGCCGCCGGCAGGAAGCGCGGCGTGACCTTCCAGACGCTGGCAGACGGCTGGTGGGAAGAGGCCGAACCGGCGCTCGCCCCGAACACCACGAAGGGCTACAAGGCTGCCATGCGGCGCGCCGCCGGACACTTCGGCACCGCGTATGCGCAGGAGCTCCGGCCGGTGGACGTGAGCCGCTTCATAAAGACGTTCTGCAAAGAGACGAACGCCGCCGAAAAGACGGCACGGAACCAGCTCAGCGTTATCAGTCTGATCCTCAGTTGGGGCGTTGACCACGGATACCTGGATACAAACGTCGCGCGCGAAGTCAGCGTTCCGAAGGGTCTGCCGAAGCGGAAGGTCGAAATGCCGTCCTCCGAGGATATCCGGCGCGTTAAGGAAAACACGGATCTGCCGTTCGGCATGTTCGCCTACTGGGCTATGTATACCGGCCTGCGTCACGGCGAGCTGCTGGCGCTGACCTGGGAAGATGTGAACATAGAGAAGCGCACGATCACCGTCAACAAGAGCCTGTACCACGTCGGCGGGCAGAAGACGAAGGCGCCGAAAACCGAAGCCGGCACGCGGGTGCTGCCGCTGCTCGACCGCCTGGCCGAAAAGATCACGCCCGGCACAGGTCTGATCTTCCCGAACCGGCATGGCGAATATATGTCAAGCGGCACGTTCACGAAAAAGTACGACGCCTACCGCCGCGCGTCCGGCGTGACCTGCACCCCGCACCAGCTGCGCCACGCCTTCACGACCATGCTGATCGAGGCGGGTGTCGAGCCAACCGACGCGCAGGGTCTGCTCGGCCACGCGCAGCTCTCCACAACGATGGACATCTACCGCGAGATCCGCGAGATCCGCCAGGAAAAGGTGCGCGCCTCCGTCCTCGCCGTGGATATCGAATAGAGCATACGGTGTCAATTTCGTGTCAAAGCGGAGAAAACCATTGTAAAACCACGATTCAACAACGGTTCGAATCCCTCCTTCTCCGCCAAAATGAAGAAACTCCGGAAGCCTTGAGCTTCCGGAGTTTTCTTTGTTTATCAACGGTTTTCCGTATTTTCTCTATGTGTTCGTGCACGGTCGGTCGTGGTAGCCGCGGGCACGAAAAACGTGTCAAAAATCATGTCAAAACGAGGGTGTGTCGGGGGTATTTTCGCCCCCTCGTTTTTCTGTCATTCAGAGGCCGGTTTGACGGTAAATCCTGTATTATGAGTCTCTTCAAGCGCGCTCTTGGCTGCCGCGGTTTCTTTCTTAAATTTATCATTCATTTCCTTGACCGCAGCCTCCAGCAGTACTTTCAGTTCCTCCTCCGTTGTTTTGATGCCCTTCTGCGACAGCATCGACGCCGCGACAACAAGGGCGCGCGCAAGCTTCTCGTCGCCGTGAAGATCCTTGTACACCTGCTCGATGTACGCGACCGTGGTTGCCGCGATCTTACGCTTGGTGTCCGTGTCGATGTACTTTGTCTGAAGCTTCGCGGCATACACGCCGATGATGGCGAAGATCGCCAGTACGACGGCCTTGATGATCTCCAGACTGTAGGTTGCCAGAATCTCGTTCATGTGCTTGTCCTCCTGAAATTATTTATGTTCGAGGATACCGATACGGCGCTCGTGGTCAGCCACGCGATCATCCAGTTCCTCATTTTCTTTTTTGCGGTGGTTGATGCGCTCGTGAAGCTGCTTGTGCTCTTCCATGTTGGATTTCTCCAGTTTGCCGTTTGCCTCTTTCAACCCGTTCACCGCGTCCGTGAGTTTGACGATGTTCGAGTTGAGTTTCAGCATCGGCACCACAATCGCGGTGCCGAGCGCAATAAGTTCTGCGAGGGTGCGCACCATTTCCATTTCTGTCATGCCGAGCCCCCCAAGATACGGTTCACCTCGTCCTGCACGGCTTTGACAAACCATGCGGCGAGTGCGTCCCTGCGAGCCTGTCCGTTTCCCCATTTACCGGCGATGACTTCTCGTGCCGTTTTGGTTATGAACGGGTCAACCGTAGACTCCTCGGCGGGCTTCTCCGGTTCAGGCTGCGGCGTCGGTTCCGGCGCCGGTTCGGGCTGCGGCTCTGCGCCGTCCGCCTTGCTCGCAAAGTCGGGAACACCATATCCGCGGATGAAGCGGGCGTTCACGGCAAGACTGCGCGTTTTGACGGCGTTGTCGCAGTTGCCCTCAATGATGGTCATCGTCTGACCGTCACAGGCAGTCACGATGCCGACGTGGTCGGGCTGTCCGGCATTGTCGCCGTACCCCGTATCCTGCCAGTCGTAAAAGATCACGTCACCCGGAGACGGGATATAGGCGTCATCCTCCGCCCAGCGGCCAATCTCCTGATAGAGCCGCACCATACCCGGGCAGCCGCACTCGGTAGGCATGATGTCGCGCAGTCCGCACTGGAGGGAGACCGTGGACACGAACGCCGCGCACCACGGCCAAGAGGCGAGCATCCGCGTGCCTCTGGGAAGCGGGCGCTGGGCGTTGTAGATGTCCAGCATCTCCTGATGCTTGGCGCTGTACTCGCGCGTCCCCTGCCACGCGAGAGCGGTGGACACGACTTTCTGTCGAAGTTCTTTTTCTGTCATTACGTTACCTCCGTTGCGGGTGTGTAGTTCGTCTTTGTTACGGTGTTCACGACACGACCGATGGCAAACCGTGCCGTGTCGCCGCACGTGAGATGGGTGGCGTTATTCTTGTCCACTGTGAGCACTATTTCTCTCCTCCTTATGGATTGGCTTTGACAAGGGCTTCTTGCGCCGTTCCGTTGACATTCAGCAGAACGCGCGTCACTTGTTTTGCCGCTCCGTTCACGTTTAAATACAGAACATCGCCGAGCAGCGCGGGGGCGGTCAGATTGACCGTGCCGTTACTTCTGCTGGAAGAGCTGCTTGTTATCCCGTAAACAACGGTGATTTCCGTCCCTGCATCAGCTTCTCCAACGAAATACCAATACGTTGGCGTTTTGGGGAGATCGCCGGGCTCTTCGGCTGTCCCCTTAGCATCCCCGATATCGCAGCGGAGATATAAGTCGGCGTATTCCGGATGGTTGCCGTAAGAACCGCCGCTTGGGGATACCAAAACACGGGCGGCAAACTGTTTCCCTTCCAGCCTTGCGATAGAGTATTCGCCGCTCAGTACAAACCAGTTCTGCTCAAAAAAGTTTGTCTTTGTGATCGTCTGCTCCCACGCGCTGCCGTTCGGCAGTTCTGGCGCTGTTTTGCTCCACGCCATTCCGTTCACCTCACACAGAATATCGCAGGTATACGTCGCCCGGCTGCCACTCGGCGGGCGGCGTTTCGCTCGTCCCGGTGTAGATGTGCCGCACCTGATCGGCGGAAAGGCCGAACTTCGTATACGGAATATCGTTCGCGAGCTTCTCGGCGGTCACGGATCCGTTGGCATATTTGGGCGTTGTAATCGTGCCGTCTGCGATCTGCCCGCTTGCCGCCTGTTCGATGGCGGCGCGGAGCTGATCCAGCAGCGCAGATACCTGTGCTTCCAGCGCCGCGGTCGGGATCCTGGTAACGCCGTCCCTCATCAGACCGCAGAGATCCTCGTTCAGGCGCTGGTCCGTCAGATTCGCCGCCGTGGCCGCCAGATCGCCGTGTGCTACGAGATAGTCGCAAAGGACGAGATCGTACAATTCGTCCGTTTTGGATCGTGCCGGCGCTGTCGGTGAGCTGCCCAGATCGCCCATCAGCAGCTGCGCCGTTGCCGTGTTGGCCGTCTTGTCCCAGCGGATGACCAGGCGGCAGATACGATCCAGGACCGCATCCGCGACCGGCAGAGTAAAGTTGATATCCGCCGTATTGACGTAGACTTTGCCCCAATACTCTTCCGTCGTGAACCAGGCAATGCCCTTGGACAGCGTCAGCTGCCGGGCGCCGGTGATCGTCACTTTCAGGTTATCCTCGCCGGACCACACGCCAGACGTCCGCGTCCCATGGAAGGCTCCGGCCTGCGCCGACGTATAATCCTGTTTCCCGCCGAGCGGGTAGGCAAATTCACTCATTTGTTACCTCCAATCGTTTGTATGACCGGCGTGCCGATCGTGAGGGACAGTGCTGTGCGGTTGTCCTCGATCGTCTCCTCAAAAGCGATCACCCGCACAAACAGCTTCAGCCCGTCCTCCGGGAGGATGCAGCACACGGTATCGCCGAGACTGTACGCCGTGCCGAAGTCTGCCGGATCCACATCAAATGTCACGCTCAGCTTCCGGTTGTGTTCGTTCAGCTTCTGCAGGCCGCGTTCTTTGAGAAGATCTTCGTATGCCGTCTGTGTCTGCCCGTTCTCCTTGCGAAGATCCCGCGCATCGACGAAGAGCTCATGCCGGGCAAGCCCTTCGGCCGTCGTATCGCCGCACACAACGAATATCCGCCCGCTGCCCTCCCCTTCGCCGCCGACAAAGGCAACGTTTTTAAAATCCGCGTCGGACTGCTGCAGGACAAGATTCGCCAGATTGCCGAACGCCTCGGAAAACTTGGCGTTTGACTGCTCCTGCCCGGCGAAGACGTCAAAAAGCAGTTTCTTCGCGGCCCGGTCGTGGACGAACCGGAAACCATAATCCACCGAGCCGCACAGGTCCTTGGAAAGCTCGAACAGTGTGGGGTATGTGTGCTCGGAAACGACGGAGCCGGTCAGTTCGCGGTCCGCAGCCAGCGCAACGATGCCCGGCGCGCGTTTTCCGATGACTGCCGCGCGAAGGTCGTCCGCCACGACATTGGACGTGTGGATGCCGTCGTATACGCGGTCGTCCAGCAGCGAATAGTTTGCCGTGAAGCCGTTGATCCACAGCTCTCCCTCGCGCTTTTCCTTCGTCTTGATCTGCCAGAGCGTAGACTTATCGTTTTTTCCTACGAAACGCCCCGGCAGCAGCAGTCTCGACGCCGCCTCGGAGTTCGCCACGACGAGCTGGCATATTCCCTTGTCCGCGAATTTTTCTTCCCAGGTGGACGAAATGACCGTACGGATCTCGCCCACGCGGGTAAGCGATTCGTCGTAGATGTTAAATGCCATAGCGCACCCCCACGACCGTGTCGCAAAACCGGATCACGACCGCCAGCCGTCCGTCTCCGCTCTCCTTGTCCGCCCGGATCACGTTGTCGCCGACGTCCATGAAGAACAGATTGGAATCTTCGTCCAGCGCGCTGAAAATGTCCGATGTCTGGCCGGCGGTCTCCTTCGTCACGCGAAGGATGTTATTCTCGCGGAAGATCCGCACGGTGTCCGCCGCCGTAAGCGTCGTCTTGACGGCGATGAATTTCTGGTTTCCGGCGTTCGTGAGCGTGATGTTGGCGGCCTGTCCGGACGTGCATCGGATCTCCGCGCTGTAATCCACTCTGGTGTTTCCGCGGTTGACGCAGTTGAGAAACAGCGTCTCGTTGAACTGCTCAAAATTGTGCGGCATATCGTAGGATACCGGAAAATTGAAGCCGCCGGTCGAGCCGCCGAGTTTGTAATAGTGCTCTTTGACGCTCTTCCAATACGGATACGGCGCCAGCAGCTGCACGGTAAAGAGCACCGTCCGCAGGCTGTAGGTAAACACCGGCGCCTCCTTGATGACCGCGTCGATCCAGTACTTTTCCTCAAAGTAGAGCCGGACGGTCGTCATCGGGAGAAACGCCGTATTCAGCGCCTGCAGCTGTTCGCCGGTAAAGTTGTCGATCCGGCCGATGAGGCCGATCTGACGCGAGCCGACGGACATGCTGTCCACAGACTCCCCCACCTGCTCAAAGCCCTGCGATGTAACAACGCTCACCGGGATGCCGTCGATTCCGGTGAGCGTTGTGATCTTGTAAACGGACTGCCGATGTCCCATTTTCAGCGAGGTGTTCCCGCTGACGACGCGCAGATCAAACACCGATCAGCACCGCCCTTTCCTGCAAAAATTTTGCCTCGCGCAGCATCTGTGCCGGGGACTGCTTCTGCGCATAGATGTTCTGCACGACCGGCGCCGCCGGCGTCGCGGCAGCCGCGCTGCGTGTGCTCTTTGTCTCGCGGACCGCCGATGTATTGGTCAAATAAGGGGCATCCGTAAAGCCGCTCTGCGACGCTGCAGCAGCGTCCAGCGAGGCATGCTTCACGCCGTCAAGCTCGCTTCGGATGCCGTCGGCAAGACCTTCGGAGATAAAAGCGCCATAAGACCGGAACACCTTGGAAGGGCTCTGGATCCGCAGCGTCACGGTAAACGTCCGGGTCATGATCGCGGCAAGCGCACGCATCTGACCTTCAAGCGCTCCGCTCTTTGAGGCAAGGCCGTTGATGAGACCCTGCACTGCCTGCGCGCCGATGGTGGTGAAATTCTCCGCCATCGCGCTCAGCGCCGTCGTGGCCGCCGTGACCTGTCCTTCGACCGCTTCGGTCAGACGGGTGTCAGCGGCGATCTTCTCCGCCGCGTCCGCCACGGGGTTTTCCTCCGTTTCGGCCACGGCGCCGAGAGACTGAAGCCACGCCTGCGCCGCGGCGTCGCCGCCATCGGAAAAAGCCTGCGACAGCGCCGAGAGCTGCTCCGGCGTTGACTTTGCCAGCTCGGCCATAACGCCCGCCATTTTCTCCGGTCCCTGGTCGATCAGCGGCTGCAGAAGATCCGACGGCAGCTGGCCGCCGAGTTGGGCAATGTTATTGCCCCAGTCCTCCATCGCCTGCGTGTTGTGCTGCAGGTTCTTTATCATATCCTTCACAGAAATGTCGGACTTCGTGTTGATCTTCTCGAACATGTTGGTCGCGGCATCTGTAAAAGTATCGAGCCGTTCGGATGCTTCATCCGCGCTCATGCCGATAGATTCCAGCACATCCGTCACATCATACCCGCCAAGAACAACCCGCTCAGCGGCTTCCGCACTGGCGTCCAGCGCATCCGCAGTGTCCTCGATGGCGGCTGCTGTACTCTGCGCCGTAATGCCGGCATCAGCCATGTATCCCTCGTAATCGGCTACCGCGGCCGCAGCGTCGTCCGCCGCCAGCTTCGCCTGGCCCCACGCCTCGTTTGCCTTCAGAGCCGTACCCCAGGTACCGACATCGTTTTCGGAGTAGGCCGCCTGCGCAGCGGTGCGGTTTCTCTCCGCAATATACAGGTTATACTCCGCCTCGGCCTGTTCCTTGAGCAGCTGCGTGTACCGTTCCATGGAGGCCGTTACGCGCGCGGATTCCTTCATTTTGGCGATGTGGTCGCTCATGGCGGCCGTGGACATGTTGAGCGCGCCGGTCTGCGCGTCGAAGGACACATTCAGTCCGTCCACCGAGCCGTTCAGCTCATCGCAGATCGTCTGCATGAGCCGCTGCTCGTTGACCGTGCCGGTGTATCCGCCGGAGAGCTCCTTCAGCTTTCCGACGAGCTTCTCCGCCGCAAGAGCATTGCTCTCAATGTCGTCGATGCTGCTTTGATAGGCAGCCGCAGAATCCTTCTGCGTCTGCGCCAGATCCTCCATGGAGCGATTGAGCGCAAGCGTGTTTTTCTGCACTTCTCGCAGCGCAGGGTTTGCCTTCACATAGGCCTTCTGCAGCGCTACAACCCCGGCAACAAGGGCGCCGATAGCCACGGCTGCCGCTACATACGGATTCGCTTTTACCGTAGCGTTAAAAAGGGCCTGCGCCGCGGAGGCCATAGTAATTTTTCCGGTCAGCACGCCGAGAATGGTTTCTTTTGCCGTCAGCGCCCCCGCTTCCATCAGTTCTGCCGCCGTTCCGGCCTCGAGCCAAAGCGTAAGCGTTCTTTGCGCCGCGCTGAGCGAATTAACAGACGAAACTACGGTCTTGATAATGGCAAACGACCCATACGCCGCCGCAAGGCCGCTCACTACCGCCGTCGCCGCGGGATATTCGGTCTTGATGTACTCGATCCCGCCGCGGATGCCGCCGCTGTTCATGGCCTCCGCCAGATCCGCCGCGAAGCCTCCGACCGCCTTCTGTGCGCGGGTCGCCGCGGGGATCAGTTCCTTGCCGATGGCGGCGCCGATGTTCTGGATGTTCAGCTCCGTGATGCGCGAGGCGTTCGCAAAGCTCGTGCTGGCGGTGCGGGCAAAGTCGCCCTGCGCGTCCGCCGAAACGCTGAGCAGATAGTTATACCGCAGCGTCGCCTGCTCTGCCTGCGTCATGGAGGAATACGCCTTGTCGATGCCCTGCGCCATGGCGTAGGCTTCCATATTGGCGACGCTCATGTTGATGCCGAGCTGCTTGAGCGGCTCGGTCTCGCCGGAAATGCCGGAGCGGATCTTGGCAAACGCCTCGTCGCTCGTGATGTTGAAAAATGAGGCGAAGTCCCCGGCAAGCCCGGTAAGATCGGTGGACATCTGCCGCACCGCGTCGCCGGAAAGTCCCATGCTCTTGAGCATGGCGCCCATGGTGCCGGTGTACTGCAGCGCCGAAAGCTCCGTAATGCCGAAGGCCGTTGACGCGCCCTTCGCCCATTTGTTGATCGTATCGGCGCCGTCGCCGAACGTGACATCGACCACGTTCTGCACTTCCTGCAGATCGGACGCGAGCTCAACAGACCGCCTGGTAATGTTGATGATCGTATCGGCGATCGCTTTACCGGAGATCGCAATACCGATCCCGGCGAGGGCCTTAGTCGCCAGACTTTTGAGCTCGCTTGCGCCATGGCTGAATCCGCTGCTGTCGATTTTGGTATCAAAAGAAAGTGTTCCGTCGCTCATAATGCATCTCCTTCGGAACGGATAAGATCCTCGATGGATTCCCCGCGCAGCAGCCGCTCACGCACCTGCTCGGTGAGCAGCCGTTCGTCGATTCCGACGGCGTCCGGGATCGCCGCGGCGTCCTTCGCCCGCTGCGCCGCCGCTTTGTCCTCGCACTTGGAAACGTCCAGATGCCGCAGCCGGATCTTCTCCGACAGCGCGCAGCGGCAGAGAAAGCAGCCGCCGAGCAGCGCGCGGAACTGCCACCAGTGCAGATCCGCGTCCATGAGATCGATGCCGTACAGCTGCCGGAACGAAGCATAGATCTCCGGCGCGTCAAACTCATAATCGAAGTCCCGCTCGCCGGCAGACAGCTCCGGCTCATCGCCGGCACGGACGAAATGCCCGAACGCTTCCGCCCACGCTTCCGGCGCTTCGCCGTCAAAAAACCACCGGCGAAGCAGCTCTGCCTTGTGTCCGTCCAGCACATCCGGATCGTTCTGCAGCCGGAGGATCTTGAGGATATTCCGGAATCCCGGCCGAATATCGTAGACGCTGCCGTCCACCTCCACGGTGTCGGGCAGCGCCTTTTTCTTCGTGCGGGACAAAGAAAAATCAATCATCGTACTTTGCGCGGATGCTCTCCGCGTAAGCCGCGCCCGCGAGCCGGGCGATCTGCGCGGTCAGCTCGCCGATGCCGGCAAGGCCGAGATCAAACCCGTCCATGCCCTTGACACCGGCGAGGATCCTCTCCACCGCGCCGGGGCCGAGCAGCCGGTCGATGTACGCGAGCATCGCCTCGTTCTTTTCCAGAACGCTGCCCGGGTCGTTCATATCCGCGCCCTCGAATCGCCGGTCAAGTTCCAGAAGATCCCGGATAATGGCGGCATCCGAACGCGAAACGTCGAAAATCTCGCCGTTGATGGAGATCTGCGGCTTTTTGAATGTCAGAGAGATCTTCTTCATCCCGCGCTCTCCTTACTCGCTCTTGGCGGTGAAGGCCTTTGTCGAGGGGTTGAACGTACCCTCCACAAAGTTACCGACCTGGTGCAGATTGCCCGCCACCTTCACGATCTCCGTACCGGCGCCGGTGATACCGGTGACCTCGACGCACACGCGGAATTTCCGCGCCGGATATGCGCCGGAGGCTTCGTCCTTGTAGAGATCAACGCGGATGTAGTCCGTCTCCGCGTCGCTGCCGGTCTTCTGATTGCGGGCAATGTCGTAAAGGAACGAGATCGCCGCGTCGTCCGAGATCATCTGCGTATCGAACGCAAACGAGTTCTCGTACCCGGTGATCGTGCCGGACGCGCTCTTATCGTTGATGTAGGGCGTTTTCTCCACCTTGGCGGCGGGGTTCTCGTCCAGCGTCGTGAAGCCCGTGCCCATGAGCGAGTAGGTATCGCTCGGCGTAGAGCCCGTTTTGAGATAGTCCGCGATCATGTACCGCATGACTTTTGCCATAATTCATACCTCCGTATAGTTGATAGATACTGTGATCTGATATTCCGATGTGCCGCTCTCGGCAGCGCCGGACATATATGCGCTGACGGACACGCCGACGGCGTGGCAGCTTCTCCCGCCGTCCAGCTGCGGCAGATCCCCGGAGCGGCTCTTCTGCCGCACCCAGCTTTCCAGTGATTCCATCCACGCCTGGTTGTCCACGCGGGACGCCTCGGCCTTCGAGGACTGCCGCGCGAGCAGGTAGTAATACTCCGTAACGTCGCGGCTGCCGTCAACGAACGGCACAACGTCCTTCGTCGGCTGCTTATAAAGCCCGTAGCTGCCCGCCTCGCCGTCGAGCTGGTCGGTCTCGATGCGGTCTCCGGCCTCGATATCGCCGAATCCGTACAGCCAGCGGATGATGCTCTCGCTTACCGTCATTTGGCGTTCCCTCCCGTAAGTTTGGCCAGACCGCGCAGAATGGCGTCCTTCCCGCCGTTCTGCTTCATCCGCTCAAACCAGTAGTTCCCGCGCATCGGCGCGCCGGTGAAGTTCGCAGGCCGGTAATACCAGCGCCGGGCGTAGGGTGTGGCGTAGCGCACCTCACCCGAGCCGAGGCGGGTGTTGGTCGTGCCGCTTCGGTTCAGCGCGCCGCTGTCGAACGGCACCATCGGCGCGCAGCGGCGCAGCACCTCGCCGTCTACGAACTTCTGAGCGGTATCCCCCGCCATCAGCCCGCGCGCCTTCAGCAGCTCTCTTGTGGACTTCATGGTGAATTCTGCCGCCATCAGACGCACACCACCTTCCAGCTGCGCAGCCGAGGCCGCAGCGTGTTGTCCGCTACGCTCTGCACGATCACGGCGCCGTGGCCGCGGATAAGCTCGTCCTCGGTATACTCCTCGGAGATCTCCGCAGCGCACGCGCCGAACACCAGCACATCCCCCGGCGCGAGCGTCAGACCGCCCGGGGCCGCCGGTGCGGGGATCGTGACGGTCGTTTCTGCGGCATAGAGGATCTTTCCGGCCTCGTTGGCCAGCGCGGTGCGGACGGTCTTCTGCCGCCACTGGACGCCGCGCAGCTCGCGCCGCGTCCAGATGTCCGCCCGGCCCTCCCGCGTGCGATGGTAGGCGGTGACGGTATCCGTAAACAAAGGCCCCATCAGAACGCCCCCATCAGTCCGGTGCCGGAGAGCCAGGCAAACGCCGCAGCACGAAGATTCGCCTCCAGCAGCTCCGGCGTTGAAGCCTGGTAGCTCTCGGAGTATCCGTCGTTCGATACGCTTGTGATGCCCTGCCCCTGCGCCGTGGCCTCCGCTGCGTGCAGATAATCGACGAGCTGGCACTCGCACTCCCGCACGGCATCCGCTTTATATCCGGCAGCACCGGCGGCGCGCTGCCCGGTAAAGATATCGATCTTCCGGGCAGCGATGCGGCTCAATCGGGTAAACTCCTGCTCGGTCTGCACGGCGGTGTGGCTGCCGCTGTAATACTCCCACGTCGCGTAGCTCATGCGCCGCCTCCGCCTTCTTACGCCTTGATCTCGGACGCTTTCAGCGTGATGTAGCCGACACTCTTGACCTTCGAGGAGACGATCTCCGCGATCTCGATCACGTCGCCGGCGGCGCAGCCGGCGATCTCGGTCGTGCCGCTCGTGAGAGCCGTGCCGCCGTAGGCCGCGCCGAACACCGCGCGGGACGCGGGGTTCTTCGTGTATTTCAGCGTGCCGGACGCGCCGGTCACGGTGAGCTTCGTGCCGCCCGCGGTCGCGCCCTGCGCCGCGGTAACAGCCAGCGTGCCGGGCGAGTACACCGCGCGGATCGCCACGCTGCGCAGCACCTTGTGCGCGTAGACCAGACGGCCCTGCACGGCGGAAGCGCCGATGTACCTGCCGCTGCCGGAAAGATCCTGCAGATGCACCGGCACGGCGAACTCCTTGCAGCGGGTGGCAAAGCGCGGATGACCGGCGACCATGGCAAGGTTTGCCGTGGCGTCGTTCCACTCGAACACGAGGAAGCCCGCGATCTTGCCGAGCGCGCCGGTCTGCAGCACCGCGTCGCCGAGATCGGACGCATGGGTGAATTCCGGACACTTGAGCACGAGCGCGTAGGTATCCGGCGTGACGAGCAGATAGCGCTTGCCGTCGTTGGGGATGTTCGCCTTGCTCATGGCAGTGCGGATATCAACGATCGTCTCCCAGATGTTGTCCTTGCCGAGCTGGGCAGCGTTGAGTGCCGTCGCCCCGGCGATCAGCACCGTGGCGCCGTCGCTGTCCATCTGCCCGGCCAGCGAATACCCGGCGCTGTCGAGACGATCCGCCACGAGATTGTCGGGTACACCGGCAGCGTCATAGCCGTCGATGATCTCGTTGACGCCCTTGTCCTTGTCGACGGTCATCGTCTCATAGGCCGTGCCGCCGGTGCCGGCGGTGATGCCGTTGGCCTTGTCGTAGTCGGAAACGGCAACCTCCGTGTCGCGCACGGGGATCTTGACGGCGCCCGCCTTGGGGCTGCCCTCATAGTCGTTGTTGAAGATGACGCCGTCCTTGAGCACAAGCTCCTGGCGGATCTTCGCCAGCACGAGAGAAGAATAGCGTTCCTGAAGGGTGTGAGTAGTAGTGGTTCCGCCCGAAGACATAATTTGTTCCTCCTTAAAGTTTCATACCGGGATTCCGGCGAAGAAAAGCGGCCGTAACGCCGTCCGGCTCGCCGCCCGGATTGGGATTGTCGATCTTCCCGCCGACGATGCCCTTCTGTCCCGTGGGCTGCGCGGCGAAAAGATACGCCTTGGACGACTGCAGGTCTTTCAGAGCCTCTTCCGTGCCCGTCACAATGCCTTTGTCGTCCACTTTGATCTTGCTCTTGTCGAGAAGCAGCAGCGCCGTGTCGGCGTCTACAAGGCCGAGCGCCGCGCCCTTGGCGCGTACGTCCGCGGCGATGAGAAGGCCGTTGGCGCGTTCAAGCTGCTTTGTGATCTCCGCCTGGGCGGCCTCCGGGATTTTGGCCTCCTTCTCCGCCTTGGCCCTGGCGAGAATGTCGGAGATCTCCGTCTCGGAAAGCCCGTACTGTTCCGAGAAGCTCTTGGCGACGCTGCGCTCGGTCCGCTGCTGGCGGGTCTCCAGCGCGGTGAGGAGCGCCGCTGCGATATCCTCCGCTTTCGGCGCAGCCGCCGGCGCGGGAGTGGGCGCGTTGTTCGGCGCCGGAGTCGGTACCGGCGCGGGAGTGGGTTCTGCCATACTGTTTATCCTCCGTTTTCAGCCCGTCGGCTTGTATTCCGTTTACCGCCCGTCGGCGCAAATAAAAAGACGGCACGTCTCCGTGTCGTCTCCGATTTGTGAAATTGTGTACGAAAAAACCACCGATCCGAAGATGGGTGGTTTTAAGCTCCGGGAACGATTTCCTTTATTCCCTTCGCGGCTTTATAAATTCTTTGCATAATGCTGTTTTCCTGCAGATACTCAAGTCCTTTCAGCGTTATGCGGATGTTCTGCGCGTCGACCATCATATCGCCGGAAATACTCCGCGACAGGGATACGCCCTTGATATATCCGACGTCGGCCATCATTTCGATGTACCGGCACCAACGTTCATCCGAAACGCCGAGCGCATGAGCGCCGATCTGCTCGATATCAAACGCCGGGTAATCCATAGCCTTTTCCAGCGCCGACAGGATCCTGTATACTGCTTTGAAATTATCCATCGGCAAAAGTCCTCGAACCAAAGGAATTTATAGTTCAGCTGTGATCCTGCTCTTTCTGCGGTATCGCGCCGTCAAAATGCTCTCCGGCCCCGCAGTCCCGGCAGCGGAACGTCAGACTGTGTCTGTTGCCGGAAATATGTTCCTGCACAGTCACGTTATTCTTTCCGCAGACAGGACACGCACCGGCTGCGTGAGTTCTGGCATACAATACCACGTTTTTCTCCCAGCCTTTCACAATCTTCCCTCCTTCTTCAATCTTTCTATAAACTCATTTTCAGCGGTATAGGCAAGGTCTTCAAAATGAGCTCTGTGAAGCTGCACATACTCCCCGCCAAACTCCTTGAATTGCAAAACATGAACACGCTCATGATATAATGTTCGCAGCAATTCCTCTTTACTTGTGAACGCCTTGGGGAAAAAGTCGATTCGTCCCGTATCAAACGGGTCTGCGCGACCAGAATATCCGAAGTATTCGCTCAGCTTGTCTTCATCCGCATCTATCAGAAGTTTCAATCCCCGCAAGCTGATTCCATACTCTTTGGCGACTTCACGGATATGTTTCTTTGTCATTCGCTCCGGAAGCACAGCGAAAACGCCGCGGTTTCCGGACCGGCGAAGCATTCCGCCTTCCGGGACGCCGAACTGCTTCAGCATCTCAGCGACCGCCGAACGCGCCCTCGCCGCCGCACTCCTATCATACCCGAAAACCTGTGTCCTTTCAAGTCTCGGACGCATATTTACCTGCGCGGAAAAGCGCTTGTACGCCGCCATTTTCTCGTCGAGCCGGATCTTTGCCGCCGCCAGAGCGCCCCTGTCCCCCATCGCGTCCTGCGCGAGCGCGTCGCGCTTCATCGCCCGGATGCTGCGCTCCATCGCCCGCTGCCGCTGCGTCGCCTGGTAGTAGGTGTACGTCTTCCCGTCCGCCTCGAACGGCCCCGGCTCCGGCGGATACTCGACCGGCTCGGAGATTCCCGGCCAGTACGGATAATGCGTGTGCCGGCAGTTGTAGGAGTAGATGTGATCGGGGTTGGACGGCTCGCCGTACCCGCACACGCTGCGAAACTCGGCAAGGGAATACACTTTCCCCTGCCATACGGCATGACTGTCACGCGCGCCCCAGTGCGCCGACACCTGCACATACGCCACGCCGCTCTCTTCGATGTTCGCCTGCATGATCTCGCCGGAGAGCTGCGCCGAGGCCGTGAGCACGGCGTTCCGCACCGCGGTGTCGATCTGCCGCGTGACGCCGTTTTTATAATCGATGTGCCGCAGACCGCTCTGCGTAAGCAGCCGCACGGCGTTGGCGCACGCCTGCTGATAGGATACCGTCCCGCTCACGGTCTGCGTCAGAGCGCTGTTCAGCGCCGCAGTGAACGCCCGCCGTGCCGGCACGCTGCCGGTCGGAAGGGAAAAACCCATCGTCCGCGTGAGATTCAGTATATCGCCCGTCGCGCGCTTCCGCATCTCGCGCACGGCCTGGTCCACGGCGCCGCCGCGCGTGAGCCGCTGCCCCGCCTGCTCCCAGAGAGAAAGGTCGTTGCGGAACGCCATGTTCCCCACGGTCTCGAAGAGCTCCGGCGCCTGCTCGCGCAGCGCCTCGCGCGCTTCGTCGATGGCGGCCTGCTGCGCGGCCTTCGCCTCCAGCGTGTTCCGCTCGACCATGGCTGCATACTCTTTGTTCGCCTGCAGCCGCCGCATCACCTCGATCCGGATGCGGTACGGCGACCAGCCGAGCCGCCGCAGCTCCTCGGCCTGCAGCTCCGCCGTCTCCGTCCACCGCTCCTCCTTCCGGACGCGGCGGGCGATATCCGCGATGATGTCCTGCTCGAGCTGCTGAAACACGGGCACGAGCACGCCGCCGTAGATCTCGAGCTGCTCCTCCGTCAGCATGGCTCAGCGCCTCCGCAGGATATTCTGCACCGTCGGGAAGTCGTTCTCCGATCCCTCGGCGTAGTCCTCGTCCGCGCTCTGCGCCCAGGCGAGCGCCTCGTCTTCCTCAAGATTGTACTTCTCCGCCAGATACCGGGCCCGGACATGGACGCCGCCGAGCCCGGCGAGCGCGTCCTGCCGCATACCCTCGAGCCGTTCGGTCTTGCCCTCGATGTAGGAATCGTCAAACTCGATCCGGATCTCCTCGTCAAGATCGCAGGCCGTGCCGCAGAACGTGTTGGAAAACCACAGCGCCGCGCGGATGATCCCGCAGATGTACTGCTTCGCCTGAAAGCGCTGCCGGTTGAGCTCCTGCATCATGTCCTGCCGCTCGCCGATGTACTGCGTCGCGGTCTGCACGACGCCCGAGGCGTCAAACGAATACTTCTTCGTGCCGTAACCGAACTTGAGGCTCATGAGCGAGAGCAGAAACTCGATCGTCGGCCGGAACATATCGATGCGGATCTGCGGGGACGTCTCGTGGATCAGATCGCCCGCCTGCGGCAGCTTGTCGCCGAGAAACACGAACCGCCGCTTCATCGCCTCGTTCGGCGCGATCGGCTGGCCCTTCTCGTCAAAGCCGCAGATCCGCTCGTTGATGAGCGTGATCTTCTCGGCGGTGTCCACGTCGTCCAGCAGCGCGGAAAACGCCGCGTCCAGCCCGAGGAACACCGGTATCGCGCCGTACACCTTCGGGTATCCGTACCCCTGCATACCGTCGATGCTGTTCACCTCGGCGGTGCGCATCACGGCAAACGGGCGCACATTGCCGAGCCGCACCGTCTGCTCGCTGCCGGTCTCGCCGTCCTCGGTGAAGATCACGGTCTTGTACCGGTAATTTCCCTCCGGATCGAGCGTGCATATCACGAGCGTGTCCACGCTCTGCGCGCCGCGGAGAGCCTCGCCGCAGAACGCCGCCTCGACGATCTCGCCGTTTCGCACCGTGAGCGGCAGAAAGCCGGTCGCGCCGATATAGTTGAGACAGATCCGCCCGCCGGAGAGCGTGCCGTCGCTCATCACGTCGGCGTCTTCAAGCCGCACATAACAGGCGCTCGTCCCCTCCGCGCTGGTGAGCTCCAGCTGCTCGCGGTACTGCGTGTCAAACCGGTTGGCGGCAAGGATCTCGTGCACCGCCTCGTCGTTGCTCCCCGCGTTGATCTCCACGACCTCGCAGAGATTCGCGTCGTCCGCGGCTGCGCGCTTGGCAAAGCCCATCCGGGCGAGCGAGTAGCGCTCTCCGCTCACGGTCACGCGCCGGTGGTCGTCCGTCTCGCGGATGCGGTACCAGTCGTCCGCCTTCCACAGGATATCCGCGGCCACCGTGTTGACGGCGTACCCTGCCTTCTCCAAATAGGCCTTTACATGCTCCTTCATCTTGCCCTCCGGTCAAAATAATCCGTCCAGGCGCTCCATGCATAGTTGAAGCTGTCCCAGTAGTCGTTGATGTTCCCGAGATTCTTGTCCTCGGGGATGCTCGGCTTGTCCGCGTCCCAGCGCAGCTGCGATAGCGCCGTGATAAGCCCCGCACACCGCCGGTCGATCCGGATCCGGTCGGCGCAGAGCAGCCCGTCCACGCTCACGGGGCGGCTCTCCAGCGGCGTCTTGACGCACTCGCCGACGCACCGCCAGGGCAGCCCGCGCCCGCGCAGGATCGCCGCCACGCGGTTTATGAGCGCGGGGTCGGCGGCGTCGCCGAACACATGGTCATACCGTCCGAAGCGCTCCCGCACGCCCGCGCAGAAATCCGCGCAGGCCGCGGCGATGCCCTCGGTGTCGATCCGCTCGCCGCGCGGCAGCGCGCTCTCCGCGAGCACGACCATCCGCTCGTACCCGTTCACGAACCCGACGGCGCACATCGTGTTGAGCGATCCCGTGCCGCCGAAGTCGAGCCCGACGCAGATCTTCGAGTAGCCGTCCCGCGGCGCGTCGGTGAGCCATCGCTCGCGCTCCGCGGAAAAGTACGGGAACACGAGCCCCTCGGCCACGCACCATTCTCCGAGGATGTAACGGTCATAAAAAACGCCGCTGTGCTCCCGCTTCATCGCGGCCCGCACGTCGGCGTCGAGAAACGGATTGTCGTCGATGCAGTACTGCTGCGCGAAGACATCCGCGTCGCTGTCAATGAATTTCTTGAACCAGTGGTCCGGTTCCTTGGGGTTGCACGTGCCGTCAAACCGGCTGTACGGCTTGTCGAGACGGCTCTTGAGCATCTCGAAGACCTCCGGCTCCCAGGTAACGACCTCGTCGCCGTAGCAGTACTTGATGCTCACGCCGCGCAGCCGGTCCACGTGCTTCCTGTTGTCCGCGCCGAGACAGTGCACCCGCTCGCCGAAGAGCGTCGCGGTGTTGTCGCTGCGGATGCTGGACACGAGCGCCGCGCCGAAGATATTCTGCATCGGCTCGATCACGTTGCGCTGCAGCGTCCCCTTCGTGTTGCCCATAAGGACGATCAGCCCGTCGAGCCCCTTCCGCTCGCGGATGGAGCGGGCGATAACGAAAAAGTCGAGATACGTCTTGCCGGAGCGCGTCGCCCCGTGCTTTATGTTCCACCGGTGATACGGTTCGCGCCAGAACGCCTTCTGCTTCTCACTCAGCCGCAGCATCGCCGATCCCCTCCAGCAGCCGGTCGAGCTTTTCGAGCGCGTCCGCCTCCTCGCGTCCGCTTTTCGCGTCAAACATGCCCAGATGCTTGCCGAGCAGCTCCAGCGCCCGCAGCTTGTCGTAGGTCTTGATCTCCATGCCGTCGCGCCCCTTCTTCACCGAGGCGACCGCCGCCCGCTTCTCCGGCGGCAGCTCCTCCGTCGGCGTGAGCCGGACGCGGTTCCCTTTGCCCACGCTGGCAAAGTCCGTGCCGTTCGCCGTCGCGATCTTCATAAGCTCTTCGAGCACGAAGTCCTGCGTGATCTGCGTCCGCTTGCTGCGCGCCTCGCGCCGCTCGTTGAGATATTCCTGCACGAGCGGGTTCTGCATATTCCGCACCGCCATGCGCTGCGCCCCCTTCGGGCTGTACCCGGCGCGGAGCGCGGCCTGCGTCGCGTTGAGATCAATGAGATATTCGTCGCAGAAAGCCTTCTGCCGGTCTGTCAGACGCCCGCAGCACCCCACAACCACCACCTGCCTGAAAATTTATCCGGGACGCCTCGCCGTCCCTGCGTAAAGGCTCCCTTGTGCAAAGGGAGCTGTCAGCCGCAAGGCTGACTGAGGGATTGTGCCTCCCTCCCCGAGGGAGGTGGCAGCAAAGCTGACGGAGAGGGCGGCTCCCATGCCTCCCTCTCTGAGGGAGGTGGCAGCGGCTCCGCCGCTGACGGAAGGAGTCTCCCCCGCCGTTTGAAAGTAATGTCAGAAAAGACCGGGTTCGCCGCCCGGTCTTTTCTTATGCCCTGCCGCCATTCCGGACGGAGCCTCGTTCCGACGAGGAGCCACTTCTTACAGGCTGAGGCTTGTCCAAGAAGAGAGAACCGCAAACAGGACGTTTCATGCCGTCCTGCCTGTACGAAAAAGAGCCGCCTCCCGGCAGCCCTTCACGCTGTCAGTATAGCACATCGGAGTGTGCCATTCCATGCCATCCTGCGCCGACGGCGTTCATGTGGCACAAGTGGAACAACTGGCACAGCACTTTTCCAAAAACACTTAAATACCCCTATATACCGTATATACCCTGTGCTGTACGCCCTTATCTGACCCTTTCTTAAAAGTATTGTTCCACTTGTTCCAGTTGTTCCAGTTAGCGAAAAAATCTTGCGTTTCAATAGTTTCGAGCTTTGACAAAGTGGAACAAGGCATGGAACAAGTGGAACGACCTTTAACATAGTAAAGTGGATGCCGCACGCTTTGGGCGCCCCCGACCCCCCGGAAGTGGAACAAGAAAGCCAAAAAGTGGAACAAGCCGGTCGGTCTTGTTCCACTTCTCTTAATCGGATTTTCACTTTTCCCCGGCGTCCTTTTCGGCCTCTTCCAGCTTCTGCAGCGCCGCCGAGTGCGCCCGGTGGACCTGCCTCCAGCTGTAGGACATGATCACGCAGATGTCCTCCCACTTGGCGCCGTCGATGTACCGCAGCCGGAAGATCTCCCTCTCCCGCGGCTCCAGCGTCTCAATGAGCCGCTCGACCTCCAGCTGCGCGGCCGTCAGCTCCTCGATGCAGCGGCGGTATTGGCCGCGCAGCTCCTCGGCCCGCGCCACAAGGCCGGTCAGCTTGTCCGGATCCCTGGACGGGCTGCCGGGCGTTCCGGTGAGCGCCTGCGCCCGCGGCGCGGTCATGCGCGCCTCCAGCTCGGCCAGCATGCGCCGGATCTGCCGCAGCTCCTGCCGGCGGTCGCCGTAGCGGCGCAGCTTCTCCTTCACCATCGCGCGGCCCACCGCAGCTTCGCCTCGATCTCCTGCGGCGGCAGATGCCGCGCCGCCGCGTCCTTCAGGATCGCCGCATACTGTCCGTAGCTCACATGCGCTGCCCGCGCCGCGGCGTTTACCCCGGCAAGCGCCCGGCCCGCCGCCGTGCTGCGTCCTCTCCGTGCGGCCTGCTCCTGCGCGGCGCGGTAATATGCCTCCGTCTGATGGCGCCGCCGGTTCTCCGCATGGCACGCCTCGCTGCACGTTTTTCGGTTTTGGCGGCTCTCAAACGCCCTGCCGCATATAACACACTCTCGGATCATCTTCCGTTATCCTCCTTCACGATCTCCAGCCGCAGCGCCTCAATGGCTGCCGCCTGTCCCTTGTCTTTGTCGGCGAGCGAGCGCAGCACCCGCTCGTCGTGCGTGCCCTTGAGGATCAGATGGTAGATCCGGCACACGCTGCGCTGCCCGGGGCGGTTCAGCCGCTCGTTGGCCTGCTGGTACAGTTCCAGACTCCATGTAAGCCCGAACCAGATAATGATGTGCCCGCCGTCCTGCAGATTCAGTCCGTGGCCGATGCTCGCCGGGTGCGCCAGCGCCACGGGGATCTCCCCCCGGTTCCAGGCGTCGATGTCCTCCGGCGTGTCCAGCGCCCGGCAGGCGATGCGCTGCCGGATGCGCCCGGCGTCGTGCTTATAGGCGTAAAGCACCAGCACGCTCTCGCCCCCTGCCGCCTCCGTAAGCTCCTCCAGCGCGTCCAGCTTGATCTCGTGCAGCGGGTGCACCTGCCCCTCCGCGTCGTAGATCGCGCCGTTGGCAAACTGCAGCAGCTTGTTCGTGAGCGCCGCCTCGGTCCCCGCCACGATCCCGCCCCCGGCGTCCAGACACTCCAGCACCTTCTCCCGCTCAAACTGCTTGTACCGCCGCAGCAGCGCCGGCGGGGCGTCCAGCTCGACGGTCTCATAGATCTGCCCCGGCAGACGCAGCACGTCCTCCTTGCGGATGCTCATGCAGATATCGGAGAGACGTTCGTATACCTCCGCCTCGGCGCCGTCGCGGGGACGGTAGCTGTAAACGATGTGGCCGTTCATCTTCTCCGGCAGCAGGAAGTGCGCCCGGAAAGCGCCGAGCGTCTTTCCCAGCCGCTCGCCCTGGTCCAGCAGATAGATCTCCGGCCACAGATCCTCCAGCCCGTTCGGCCGCGGCGTGCCGGTCAGACCGATGATCCGGCGGATCCGCCCCCGCACGCGGCGCAGCGCCCGCCACCGCTTGGCGGAGGCGCTCTTGAAGCTGCTCAGCTCGTCGATCACAACGATCGAAAACGGCCAGCGCTTGCCCAGCGTGTCGGTCAGCCAGACAACGTTCTCGCGGTTGATAACGTAGATATCGGCGAACGGCCCCTCGAATACGCTGCGGACGGCCTCCATACGCTGCCGGGCCGTGCCCATGATCCGCCGCACCCGCAGATGCCGCAGGTGCTCCCACTTGGCGGCCTCCTTGCTCCATGTGTTTTCCGCCACGCGCTTCGGCGCGATCACCAGCACCGGCCCGTCCTCCATCTCGTCAAACAGCAGCCGGTCAACGGCGGTCAGCGTCGTCACCGTCTTGCCCGTCCCCATCCCCCAGAGCAGAGCGCAGGCGGGATGGCCAAGGATCCAGTCGATGCCCGCCTGCTGATGGGGGTATGGCGTGAACTTCATGCTTCCCTTCCCCCGTCCTTCCGCTGCCCGATGGCGCTCTCGAGCGCCGCGATGTCGCCGCTCTCGCGGATCACCCACACGGTGAACCCGAGACGGCGGAGCCGCCCGTGCCACCACTCCTGCAGCTTGCGTACCTCGCCGCCCTTCGGCCGCTTGAGCTCGGCGAAGAGCACCCTCCCGCCGGGCAGCAGTACGATCCGGTCCGGCACGCCCGCCCAGCCGGGGCATACCCATTTCAGCGCCATGCCGCCGCGGCGCTTCACCGCCCCGACGAGCGCCCGCTCCATGTCCTTCTCCAGCGGCGTCACGCCTCTCGCCTCCTCTCGTAAAATCGCTGCCGCCCGTAGGGGCGGATGGTTAGACGCTGGTCGCCGTGATGCCGCCACCCCGGCAGGCGCTCCATGATCTCGCGGATCTCCTTGCCGTCGTAGCGGTCCAGCCGGTCCGGGCAGCCGCCGAGCGCCTCCGCCCAGATCTCCATCGTGCAAACGGTGCGGCGCCGCACCGTGCCCTCCTGCGTGCCCTCCAGCCACAGCCGCCGCGCGGGCAGATCCATCGTGTCCCAGTCCTCCGGCAGCAGCCGCTCAAGATATTCCTGCACGATGCCCTCCCGCGGGTTCTCCTCCTCGAAGCTCTCCTGCACCCGCCGGGCGACGCTCTCCAGCTCCGGCGGCAGATACAGCGTCTCCCCGGCGTGATAAAGCTCCGCGGCCTCCGCCCAGACGCGCCGCACCGTCTCCGGCGTCAGCTCGTCCCAGAGACTGCGCCGCGGCTCGTTCGGCGTGTCCACGATCCAGAACCGCCGGTTGCCCGTGCGGTCGCGCAGAAACTGCGCTTCGTTCGTGGTGCCGATGAAAATGCACTGCCGCGGGAATTCCTGCGTCCGCCGCCCGTAGGCGGGGCGGAAGCGGTCCACCTGCTTGGATATGTAAAGCTTGATGGTCTCGGCTTCCGCCCGGCGCATGCCGGCCAGCTCGCCGACCTCCATGATCCAAACGCCGAGCACCTGCTCATAGGCGTCCTTGCCCTGCAGCGTCGTGAAGCTGTCGGAGAACCACCGCCCGCCCAGCCGGGCGATCAGAGCGCTCTTGCCGATCCCCTGCCGGCCCCGGAGCGTCAGCATATAGTCAAATTTGCAGCCGGGGTCATAGATGCGCGCGGCCGCTGCCGTCAGCGCCTTTCGGGTAACGGCGCGGGTGTACGGCGTGTCCTCCGCGCCGAGATAGTCCACAAGCAGCGTCTCTACGCGCGGCACGCCGTCCCAGACGCAGCCGTCCAGATACTCCCGCACCGGGTGGAATTTGTTCTGCAGCGCCACAACGTTCACCGCGTCAAAGATGCGGTCCTTGCCGGTCAGCCCGTAGGTGCGCTCGAGATAGTACCGCAGCGCCGCGTCGTCCGCGTCGGTCCATTGCCCCGCGCCGCGCACCCTCCGCCACGGGAGACTCGAAAGGCTCACGATGCTGTGCCCCATCTCGTTGAGCGCCAGCCGCCCGGCGAGCTGCGGGTCGTGCTGCAGAATGATGACGGCGTTCTCGATCGTCTGCGCGATCGCGCCCTTCTCGGTGATGCGCAGCTGCGCCTTCCAGTCCTCGCCGTCCTCCGCGCTCTCGCCGAAGTCCGCCGCGGCTTCGCTCATGCGGTCGGTGACGATCTGCGCCTTGACGCGCTTGTCCCCGCTCGCAAGCTGCGCCATCGCCCGGTAGCTCGGGCGGCTGCTCACCGGCGTGTCCGCGCCGCACTCGCCGTCCAGCCCGCCGAAGCGGTGCAGCCGCACAAGATCCCAGGCGTTGCACAGCTGCCCGCTCGCCGGGTCTGTGCCGTGGTGGGAAAAGCTGAATTTGTCGTCGTAGATCACAACACCTGCGGCGGTGCTCCCCTCGGTATAGGTATAGCGCCCGGGATCGTCGCAGGCCCGGTAGGTGGGCACAAACTCGGCGATGGCCTCCTGTATGCTGTACGCCCGGCAGAACGCGCCTACGATGCCGCCCTTCTCCAGCGGGTCCTTCTGCTTTGCCGCGCTCTTTCGGACGATCTCCGCCACGCGGCTGCTCATGGGCCAGCCGGACACGTCGCGCCAGTCGTGGTAGGTGGCAAGCACCGTGTCGGGGTCAAGAAACGCCCCGTCCGTGTGCCGGAATACATACGGCGCGTCCTGGCTGCAGCTCGGCCAGTACATCATGCGCTGCGGCTGGTAGCTCGTGTCGTCAAACTTGTCGATGCCCAGCGTGGCGGCGACGCGCCGGCCGATGGCCTGATACTCGTCGCAGTCCACGCTGCGCGAGAGCGGCACCACGAGACGGTACCGCGGCTTCTCGCTCGTGTGCTTGTGCGTGGAGTAGATCGCCGCGGCGTTGCCGTACAGCAGCTCCCAGTCCGGCCACAGATCGCCGTCGGCGAAGTCCGCGTCCAGACAGAGGATCGAGCGGAAGCGGATGTCGGAGCGGCTGCCGTTGTTGCAGTAGCCGCCGACGAACCCGCCCACGTCCTTGATCCGGCTCTGCTGCTCGCGGGTCATGGCCCTGTACTCGGCCATGGTCTCCGGCGTGCGCGTAACGGCGCTCAGCCGGTCCAGCAGTTCCGACCACCGGACGGTTTTGTTCTTCCATGTCTTGGTCTTCCGGCTGTTGCCCAGGGCGATGTCCAGCGCCTTGTCATTTTGGACGTCCATAGGATCGCCCCTCCTTTGTTCAGTCCTTCCTGTAAAATGGTGTGCTGTAGCCGTCTCCGCGTAGCAGCAGCCCCGGCGCCCAGTCGATCGGGCGGCCCATGACCTCCGCCACCTGCTCCCAGCTTGTCCCGATCGGCGCCTCAACGATGACCTCATCGTGGACGTGGAAGCAGATCTTCCAGCCCTCTTCCGCCAGACGCACCATGGCGACGGCGAGACAGTCCCGGGCGTAGGCCTGCACGATGTTCTCCACCAGCTTGCCGCCCCATGTGCCCGTCTTTTCCCACCTGCGGGTGGTCTGGTTCTGGCCCATGAAGCAGATCGAGCCGTCGGTGTCGAGCCTTGCATCCCAGTAGCTCAAAATGCGTCCGCTCGGCAGACGGCAGCGCAGGGCGTCGCCGTCCCGGCGGTACTTCACCCCGCAGGGCACCGTGGTCGTCCGGCCGGGGTTGTTGATCGCGCGGACGGCGGCGCTCTCCGCGTCGCGCCAGAACCGCGGGATGGCCGGAGACGCCGCCCGCCACTGCGTGACGATGTCCTGCATCTCCTCCTCGGTCAGTCCCATCTTGTCCGCGCCGAACGCCCGGAGCGCCCCGACGCCCCCGCCGTAGCCGCAGTTATGCACCAGCACACCGGAAACGGTGAAGCGGTGACGCGGGCCCGCGTTCAGGATGTCGTATACCTTCACTTTTCGAGGAAGCGCCGTTGGTTCTGACAGTTCTCCTGATGCGTCACCCACCGCAGATTCCCCGGTTCGTAGTGACCGTTTACGTTGATTCTGTCCAGCTCCATCTCCCGAGAGGGCAGCCCATTCGTCTCTATCATGTAGAGGCAAGCCGCCGTCACGTTCGGAAAGCGGAACTCGATGCCCCGCGCTCCGTAGTTCTTGAAGTTTCCGTCCTTCGGGTTGGTGCATCGCTGTTTTGCCGCCGTGAATCGTCTGTCCAGCCAGCGTGGAACAGCTCTCTGTTGGGAGCAGCTCTGGCACCCTTTCGACTTTCCGGTCCGAAGGTTCCCCAGTTCCTGCCACTGTATTGCTCCGCATCCGCTGCACTTCGTCAAGACATAGCAGTGGTTCCACCGCTCGCTCCACCGTTTCTCCGGGCTGATTATCTCCACCAACCCGAAGCGGGCGCCTACCTGCTCCGGTTTGAATGAGACGTGCGCCGCTGGCGGGGGCGTCTCCGAATCGTATTTGCCCCGGTTGCCCTTCGACCTCGACCCATACGATGTGGTTCGCGGTCGCCTCCAGTCCCCCATAGGTCAAAACCTCCTTTTCTCCTTTGCAAATGACGCCGCCGTGGCTCACCCACTCAATACCGTCCCACACCTTCATGCCGGTGGTGACATCCTCGATCGGCACCAGACCGCCGTCGGTAAGCACGAGTTGTCCCTCCGCGATACAAGCCAGCTCCGCGATCTTGCCCTTCTGCCGCAAATGCCCGTTGACGCCGTGCTTCACGACAGGCACCCGGAACATGGCGGAGGCGGAGCTGCAGTAGATATCCCCGCCGCTGCGGAACACGTCCATGCGCCACTTCTCCCCCGCCAGATACGCGATCACGCGCGCCTCGATGGCGGAGTAGTCGGCAACGTGGAAGATGTTCCCCTCCCCTGCCACAAACGCCGTGCGGATCAGCTGGCTGAGCACGTCCGGCACGCTGTCAAAGCACAGCTCCAGCGTCTCAAGATCGCGCTCCCGGACAAGCTCGCGGACGAGACCGAGCCCGGCGAGATGGTTCTGCGGCAGATTCTGGACCTGGACGAGCCGCCCCGCCCATCGTCCGGTGCGGCCCGCGCCGTAATACTGCAGCAGCCCGCGCACGCGCCCGTCGGCGCACACGGCGCTCTGCATGGCCTCGTATTTGGTGACGCTGGTTTTCCCCAGCTGCTGCCGCAGCTCCAGCACGCGCCGCGTTGCGGGGTCTGCGGCCTTGTCCTTCAGCTCCTGCACCGCGGTCTTGTTCAGGCTGTCCGCGCTCATGCCGGCGGTCTCCAGCCAGTCCTTGAGCTGCGCCACGCTGTTCGGATTCTCCAGCCCCGTGAGCCGCCGCATTTCGGCCATGCGCCTTGTCGTGAATGCTTCGTTCTGCGCAATGGCAGCCGCCACGAGGCCGGTGTCGATCCTGACGCCGCGCTCGTTGATCCTCGCGTCCAGCGCCCATACCTTTCTCTCGAAGTCCGTCACGGGGAAGCTCCGCAGCCGCCGGTAGATGGCCTGCTCGACCTCCACGTCCCTCTTGCAGTAGGCCTTGAACCGCTCCCACTTGTCCGGCGCGTGTTCCGGCAGATTCCGCGTCCGCCCGCCGTTGGCGATGGTGGGGCGGCACGGCTTGCAGAAATACGATATAAGCGCCGTGCCCTCCCGGATCTTCTGATCCCGCAGCTCCAGCGCGGCGCCGGCGGCGTCCAGACTGAGCGGCAGGCCGTTCATCGCCGCCAGGATCATCGTGTCCTCCCACTCCTCCGGCGGCAGGTCGCGGCCCAGATACCGCGTCAGGCAGGCCCGCTCGAAGGCGCTGTTGTGGGCGACCTTCACGGTGTCGGGGTCAAGGATGCCGGACATAATGTCCGGCATCTCATCGTGTCCGTTCGGGTCGAGCAGATCCAGCATCTGCACCGGCCCATCGTCCCAGGCGAAGGCCAGCAGCAAGATCTCAAAGTCAGGGGCCTCCGCATACTTGAAGGCCCCGGTCTTGGTAATATCGGCGCTGCTGTACGTCTCTAGGTCGATGAGCAGCCGGCGCTTAGTTGAGGAAGTCATCGTCGGCCTCTGCGTCGCGGTAGCCGTCGTCAAAGTCGTCCGCGCTGCCGCGGCTGCCGCCGAGCGCCTCGCCGTCGTGCAGCTTCTGAATGCTGAGCAGCCCCGCGCTGATCCCCTTCTTGCCGTTGCTGCTGTAGCCGAAGAAGTTGATCGCCGCGCGCCCGTAGCAGCCGGAATACACCTCCAGCGGATCCGTGATCGCGTTGCGCATGTTGTCCACAACGATCGGCTTCTGCCTGCTGCTCACGGTGATAACGTAGCAGCCCTTGCACTCAGAGCCGAACTCCTCCCCGCTGTCCCGCATGCCGTCGCCGTCGTGCAGCGTGTGGTTGGGTCGGGCGGGCAGGGCGTTCGCGCCGTTGCGGCTGCAGAACGCCTCGCGAGCCTCGGCGATGGCCAGCTTGATCTTGTTCAGCGTCGCGGTGTCGCTCTTGGGGATCAGCAGCGTAACGCTGTATTTGGGGTCTCCGCCGCCCTGCGGCTCCCTGGGCTCGAAGATGTTGCAGTAGGAAAAACGTACCTTTCCGGTTACGACCTTGGTGTTTGCCATTGTTCTCGATCTCCTTTTATGTTTTTCAGTTTTCTTTGAAACGGTATGGCATGACGAACCCGACCAGCTGCTCGCCCTCCAGCTGGGATACCTCGGTGATCGAGATAATACCTCGGGGCTTGTCGACGTTCTGGTACAGGGTCGGATTATCGAAGTTTTTGAGCCACTTCTCCTGAACGAACACTCTCTTGCATTCGCCAACAGCCCCCTGTTTGTGGAACTCGCGGGCGATTACGCCGTCCCGGTCAATGAGAGTCTCGGTCGGCAGCAGCGCCTCGGAGGCGGAGCCGGAGGGCAGATGCAGAGACGCAAGACCGACGGATGCCGGGATCTTGTCACAGTCGATCCAGTTGGTGTCCTCCGGAAAAACGAACCCCAGCGCGCCGTCAACGAGGAACCCGACCCGTCCGTCGGGAAAGATGCAGTGCGCGACCGCGTCCGGGGCTTTCGTCAGACGGGTCAGTACGTCCTTCTGCGCTTTCGCGTAATTCATTTTTTAGTCTCCTTCTTTATTCAAAATCTTTCATCGCTTCCGCCGCCCGGTCGAGCGGCGGGCGCTTGTCGCTGGCCGGTACGATCGTCGGCGCGCCGGGCGCGCGGTCGATCAGCGTCTCCAGCAGCTCGGCGACCTTCTTCTTGCCGAGGCTCTTGTCCATGGCCGCGGGGCTGAGCAGCTTCGTCTCGGTGTACTCATCGGCGCCGTAGCCCGCGGCCTTGAGCGCCTCGGCGACCTTGAGCTCGTCGGTCCACTTGCGGTTGCCGAGCTTGCCCTCGACCACCTTGAACCCCGGGACCTCGCCGCCGCCAAGCAGTGTGTCCATGGCCTGCGCCTTCACGCGCTTGAGCCAGAGACTGATGAGCGGCTCCATCTCCAGCACTCCCGCCACCTCGTGCGGCGCCAGCACCGGCACGGCCACGCGCAGGCTGTGCGTCTCAACGTACTCGGTGCACGTCTTCGTAAGCTGACGGCAGCGGCCCGCGTGCGGGCAGAACCGGCACCATGCCCCGGCCTTGTATTTGCCTTTGCCCTTGGCAGCCTCGGCGGCGATCCGCTTGACGGTCTTGTCCGCCCAGTAGAGAAGATCCGCGGCCGAGGCGCTCCATGTGCTGATGTTGTTGATTCGCGGCTGGTAGATGTGCATCTCCACCGTCTCGATATCGAAGAGATCCCCCAGCAGATTGAGCGCGCCCAGCGCGTAGAGCATCATCTGGGTATTCTCCTTCGCGTCCACCGCGACGCCCTGCCCGTACTTGTAGTCGATAACGGTGATCGTCCTGTCCTGCACGATGATGCAGTCCGCCGTGCCGAAGCCGTCCGGCACCCAGGCCGAAAAGTCCACGCGCTGCTCGAGCAGCACGGTTGCGCCGTCGGTCTTGATCTGCTCGTGTATGTAGTCGGCATAGCCGTGGGCGTGCTCGACCATCTCTGCTGTCGTGCCCTCTGGCCAGGTGCAGTTGACTGTGGTCGGGCAGCGCCCGGCCTGCCGTTCTCTGGCGACGAGCTCCGCCACCTCGTGCGCCAGCGTCCCCTCGCGGGTGAACTCCGTCCCCTCGTTGGGGTAGGCCTCCGCCGCCACGGCCGACGGCGGACAGTTGAGCCAGCGGTGCGAGCCGGACGCGCTCAGCAGAGCGTGCGCCCGGGCGCTGTGATCATTAAGCTCTTGCATGCAGCCATTGCCTCCTTCAGTTCTTTGATGCTGCGAGCCCACGGCTTGCCGGTATACTCGCAGTAGCGGTGCTCCAGCGAAGCGCCGCGGCTCCGGGAGCTGCCGGGCAGAAACAGCACCGCGTCCGCGGCGTCGATCATCGCCAGACAGATCCGCAGGGCCTTCTCGTTCTCCATGCCGTCCGGCATGCGCGCCGGGCTGAGCGGCAGATACCCCGCGGCGGTCAGCTCGTCCTCGGCGGTCTCAAAGGCTTCCCAGTAGCGCGGCACGCCGGTGATCGGCCCCGCGATATAGATCACCTTTTTCATTCGGCGTCCCCCTTGGCCTCCCGGTCTCTCGGCTTGAACGCCCTGCGCAGCAGCTCCCGCAGCCCCGGCCGTCTCTTGGGCGTCTGCCGGAAGATCGTCCGGCGGGCGTGGCCGCTGCAGGCGGAGCGGTGCTTGGCGTAGGAGCGGCGGCTCCGGGCTCTGTGGTTCATCGCGCTCGACATGCTCACCCCTCCAGTCCGGCCAGCCGGGCCATGACCTCGCCGAACTTGTCCGCCGGGATGGCGCTCACCTTCTCGGCGTAGCTCTTGACGATCTCGCGGACCTCGGCTTTCTTCCCGCTCGCGGACAGCGCCACGACCTTCTGCTGTATGTCCTCCGGCTTGTACTGCGGCGTCTCCGGCTTCGGCTGCTCAAACGGGACCGGTTCCGCCTTCGGCAGCTCCTCGAACGGCTCCGTGACCGGGTGCTGCTCCGCCAACTTCCCGGCGAGCTCCGGCGCGGCCCGGCGCAGTACCTCGCCCGTGTCGATCTTCTGGCTGCCCATGACCCGCAGTATCAGCTCGGTCAGATTGACGTTGATGTGGTCGAGCCGGGCGCGGTCCTCCGCGCACAGCTCAATGGTGATATTGGCGCTCATATTCTTTGTCCTCCTCTCATGATTGCCGTGTCCGGCATCTGCAGCCAGCGGCAGCAGTCGTCCGCAAGGCTCGCAAAGCCGTACACCGCGAAAATGCCTTCGATGATCGTAAAGCCGAGGCCGTTTCCAAACTTCCAGACGAAGAAGATCACGGCGGCAAGCAATGTCATGATCGCCGTGGTGGCGAACGCCGCCTTTGTTTTTCTCATGGTTCTTGTCTCCTTTTAAGTATTTTTGTCCGGGCGCCGAAGCGCCCGCGTTTATCGGACCATCCACTTGGCCAGCGCCACGAGGTTTACGTTCCACAGGCGCCCCATGTGCTTGAGTGGGAACGTGTGATCCGCCATCAGCGTCCGGGGATCCATGCGGAGGAACCGTGCCGCGTGCATCAACGGGATCATGCTCCTGCCGGGAAATGCCGCTTTCAGCTCGGCGAGCTGGAGCTCCAGTACCGCGTTATCCATGTTCTCTTACCTCCTTGTTGATTTATGGGTTTTCTATATCTTGTATTTATTATGCGTGTTACTTGAATTTTGCTTCAATATGTAGTATACTAATAGTATCTGGTGGCCACCGGAAATCTAAAAGAAAGGACATATTGCATATGGCGAACACCAAGCAGACGAGCAAGCGCGCCGCAACGGCTGCCTCTAAAGTTCTTCGTGACGATCGAACGAGCAAGGCAAGCAAGACGGCGGCGGGCAGCGCTCTGTCTCAGACCCCTGGCAGAAAAAGTAAATAATCTACCAGCTGAGCCGGTTTATACCGGCTCAGTCTCTTTTGAAGAGATAGTCGAGACTGCAATCCGGGAAATACCGGTCGCGGATCCGCAGCGCCTCGTCAATGCGCAGCGAGCCGTTGAAGTTCCGCGAGAGCGTGTCGCGGGCTCTGCCGAGCTCTGCGGCCATGCCGGATATGGTCAGCCCCCGCCGGGCGATCTCCGCCAACAAATTGGGAAAACAGCTTTTGGGTTTCATGTCATCACCTCCCCGCTCTTATGTTCGACTCCCTGATCCGAACCACAACCTCCGCGATGTGTGCCATGGCGTTGGACAGATCGACCAGTTCGCCGGGCATATATTCTCCGCTCTTGGAACGCTCATGGAGTAGTTGCAGCTGCTCCATGAGCATTTCTTTCAATTCGTTCATGTT
>ERZ1034876.254-NODE-254-length-35038-cov-9.763342_pt1 | contig 35038 bp, 30 predicted proteins | sample MGYA00520698_ERZ1034876 | MGnify/ENA primary metagenome ERZ1034876 (study PRJEB33766, sample SAMN09781723) | gut metagenome | biome: gut microbiome | host: Homo sapiens | place: Madagascar | study: EMG produced TPA metagenomics assembly of the PRJNA485056 data set...
ATATAGCATATCTTGTGTTTTGCGCTGTTTTTGTCGTTTGAGAATTTTTGTTGAATTTATTTTCAGTGAAAATACTTTCAGTGTTTTTGTCTTTTCCTCTTAGTCTAAGCTGGATGGGACGCGCACATAGCCATGTTTATATTGTGTAGGAAATTGACAAATATGCGAAAAATGAAATTGCTCATTTCAGCTACGCTTCCACCGACCAAGAACGTTCATTTGGAGCAGCTACGCTTCCGCTGACGAGTTCGACTTTTTGTCTGCTTTTCCTGCAACTCAATTCCCAATAGTGTCCGTTTTTTTAAAGTTTTTGGAAATGAATCCAACTTATTTCCCAATTTCTATTTTTTTGTGGTTTTGGGGATTAGGCTATGTTTTGTTTAGAAATTTTAGAAGTGCTATTCGCGATTTCCCTTTGTGTTTTTTGTTAGTGCAACTCTGCAAGCAATTATTCGCAAATCTAAAATTGTTGCACCTTTGACAAAACAAAAACCGCCCACCACAATGGCGAGCGGTAAGGTCTCATAATACCATGAACATGAATTTGCAACTCCTATCGTAGGAAGGTTTGCAATGGCGGTGGATGTAGGACATTTCGTTTTTTGCTGTTTCCGAGAATCCGAGTTTCGTATAATACGAAATTAGAGTCGGTTCTGGCAACGCATACAAATAGAGGATGCCTGCACCCAGTTCGTTCTGAATGAGCTGTGCTTTGGGTAAGATGAATTCAACAAAGATACGCGCTCCGATTGTTTTTACATATGGATGCTTTTCTTTGTAGGCATTGTTCACCGCAAAATTGAAAAGTTCAATTCCTGATACGGCCTCTTTCCAAAAGCGGTATTTAACAAATTGCCTTTGAAGAATCTTGCCTGCACAAATCGAATAAAACCCAACTAACTCTCCCGTACCGACTTCGCGAATCAAGTATGTTCTCACAGTGCCTCTGATTTCATCGCGGAGTGCGTACTTTTTCAGATAATTGACGACTCCACTTCCACGAATGTCGGCAGGCTCAAAGTTTTTGATGATGGCTTCATGGTCTGCTTTTTCACCCAGGTGTTCTTGGTAAAAAGAAGGTCTTATATTAGATTCTGACACCTTTTTCGACCAGTGCCCGCAAATGCGCGTCTTCTTCTGCGATTTCCTTTTTTACTGCTTCAATCGCCTTGTCAGGGCGTTTGCGAGTTTCAATCGCATTGTAAATGTAATCTGCCGTAGCTCTATTAACGCGGGTCATATCCGGTTTCTTATAGCGCCGCTTCTTACCATTTGGCAAGATGATATATAGAAAATTGCTCATGTTATGCACCTCGCTCATTTGGGACTCTCCTTTCTGCTAGATTTTGGAGAGTCGGATTCTGATATTTATATTATACCACAGTCCGACTCCGAATTCAATAAAACAACGTTCCATCTTAAAAAACGATGCTTTTCAGCGTTGATTATGATGACGATTGCTCTCCTTTCTGTAAACAAAAAGGCAGACCACCCAATTGGGTAGTCTGCCTTTAAGCTCGATTGTGAATACGCAGGGCACATTGCCTTTTTGATAACTGATATCTATCGTACAAGATATATTATATTCTATTCGAAAGCGTTTGCAAATTTCGACTTTTCTGTTACCTTTTCAGTAGTGTCATGATTGAATTGTTGAAGCTGTCGCAGATAGCATGGATACTGCGGTATTGTCCAGTGAATCGCTTGCATTGTTCATGTGTAATGATGGGACGGTCGCGCTCTATGCGGTCGATTCTCACATCCACGGTGTTCCTGTTATTGCACAGATGGTCCGGGTGACTTTCCAGAATGTAGGGACCGTATATTACCGACCCATAGGCATATACGCCACTCTCTTGGTTTAGATGCCAGTTGCCAAGATGGAGGAGAACGACATCATCAAGGTGCATATCCCTCGCGGCAGGAAGCTGTACTACTTGTCCTGCAGTCTGTATCTGTTCGAACAGCGGCATCTCTTTAGACCGAAGTGGCAGAATGTATATTGTCGTCATTGCTCAGTATCCACAGTCTCAACACGATTCTCCTGCGGGTAGATAGTGCAGGTTCCTTTTGCCAAAATGTCACCCCCGTAGAACTTATCGATAGTTATCGGCATTACGATTTCTTTGATGGCGTTTACATCTTTTCCGCTTGCTTTGCAGTCATCTTTGAATTCGTACCAATGGAGGTCGGAATACACAATAGAGTTTGCATCTACCTTCTCACCCCACATCGGGTCATACTCCTCTCCGTCAATACTCCCCTTCTCTGCTCCGAAGGTGATAGGCTCATCCAACTTGTTGACAAGGAACATTTTTGCTGTGTAGCCAAAAATGTTATCCGGGTCAAATCCGCAGATTGCCATTGTGAAGGCATCGGTATCGTATAGAACCATATCGGTCGGCTGAAGCTCATGGACAAAGTCTTGTGCTTCAAAATCGTCTGTCGGATAAATTGTGAGGTATTCGTTGAGTGGGTCCGGATAATCCAAATCAAAGTCGTTGATATAAGAGTACAGGTAAATGTCTACCTTGGTGACGTCTTCTGGCTTTAACCCATACAGTCTGAGTCCGGCAGAGTCCCACGAAGCGACTTCTTCGACCGTTTCCCCCGGCTTCGTGAAGATATGCCAGTTAGGGTCTGCAGGAATGCCATTCAAGTATGCCGCATCAATAGACGCATTGAGCTCCACTTGGCTCTTGTTTTCGTAGCTCAGTTTCCAGTAGTATCCACCATCGGTATCGTGTCCTACCGCAAGTAGCTTAACGGTGCAGTCATCATTGTTCGCCAGCGTCTTCTCATAGAAGTTCTCATCATAAATGATGGTCGGCTCCGGTGTAGGTGTCGGTAAATCCAAGCCTTCTGCAGTGCCGGAATATACTGTTTCGTACTGAGTTCCATCCGAGTCGGTATGAATCGTCGGCTCTTGTGTCGCGGCAGGGGCGGTAGATTCTGCTTTTCCGCAGGCGGCGAGCAGCATCACCGTAATAATGGATACTGCTATCAAGGCTGCTTTTTTCATGGTTGCTTCTCCTCAAAATGTGTTTGTTCTAAATTGTACATTTTCTCACACCAAAATGCAAATGGATGTTGTTGTATTGCGGGTTTTCGACGTGTTGCACAATGTGTATTTTTGCGAATTGGGCAGGATGCTGTATCATTTTAATGAACATTTCAGGCAGTCACTTTCGCTTTGTGACATTTTGTGGTATAATTATCATAAACGAAACAATGGAGGTGTTGTCATGGTGTTGCCAGGCATGCTTGAGCTTACGGAGAAACAAACGCAACTACTCGTAAGTATCATCGAGGAAAAGCAAAGTTGTGCTTGTGAAGTATCGAACAGTATGCACACGGTCTGGATTACTTCCGATGATGGTGAGAACGAACTGCGTGTTGCCTTCCTTGGACGCTTTGCATTGGTCATCTCGCGTGTTTGCTTTGAGAACAAGCGGCGTGGTACAATGACAGCGCTTCTTTCTGTTCTAAAAGAAATCTGTGAGAGTTATGGCGTGCATCGAATCATTATGCAGTCTGTGCTGACGAAGGAGATGGAAGCGTTTTGCCGCAAGTCCGGGTTCACACCCGACCAAAATTCCACAATGGAAGTTGACGGGGTGCTGATTGGGGATTATTTTTTGGACTTCTAACTTTTCCTACAAAACAAAAAGCACCCAAAGCGGTTGCTCTGAGCACTGTGTATGGTGAATTAAGCAAAAACCCTCTTGACGTTTCTTGCTAAAGTAACTATAATAAATATAGAGGGTTGAAGCTCTTAATAAGCGGACACCTCGGTTAGAATCCAATAAGCCGATACATCGTTGTGAAAATGCACCAGCTCATGAGACTACCTAAGTGGCATTAGGTAGTCTCACTTCTTTTTACCGCCAAAATAAATGGCAACAAAAACGCCGAACCATGTACCAATGCAACCAATGATTGCAACGACAACATTCACGTCCATGCTATCACCTCCGACAATGATTGCCGGAAGGCGAAAAAGTGTATGACCTCCTGTCTGCCTTCCGGCTCTGGGAGGTGACCGCCTAAGCGCTTGTAGCGGAACTTCAACTCTCTGGGAATATTATATCATACTTTGTCATATCGGTGCAACCGCTTCTAGTGCCATTTTTACTACTTTCAAAAGCTGAATTATTTTTGTTTTTCGAAAGCCACCGCCGCTGTCCTTTATTGGGTAGCGGCATTTTGTGTGTTGACCAGTTCTTTTCCCGTCTCAACGATTCTTTTGTTGCATAAATTGTTAATTTTTAATATGAAACCATTGACGATACTTGCGAATTGCCTATAATAGAATTAACGGCAAATGTATTATATTTTTTGAAAGTTGGTGTTTTCAATGGCAAGAGCAAATCGTCCTTACCATTTGACTCCCGCCGAGGAGTCTGTTATGACTGTTTTTTGGAATAGCAAGAAGGCTATGCCGCAGGCAGATGTTATCAAGAAAGCCGAGGAGAACGGCATTCGCAACTGGAAAGAGCGGTCTATCTTCTCGATTATCAACAACTTGCTGGCTAAAGGCTTGATTCAGGCTGATGGCTTCGTTCGCGCAGGCAAGACCTATGCCCGTACTTTCTCTGCGACGATGAGTCGCCCGGAGTATTACGCCAAGATGGTGGCGCATACCCTCAATGACAAGGAGCTTGTTGTTTTTAAGCGGGCACTGAAAGCAGAAGTGAATGCTGCTGATGCAGAGGCTGCTTCTGGTGTCGAGGAAACTACCGAAAGCGCTCCGGCTGAGGAGGCTTAACCTGCTGGGGGTATAAGCCTTTTGCTTACTATCTATTAAATTTATACGCCATAGTGGTGGACTTCTAACATGGGTCTGCTGCTGTGGCGTTTTCTTTTGCCTCGACGAACCACCTGTCAACTTCATAGTACAAATATGTTCTGGCTCTTCCTATCTGGCAGGTGTAGCGCACACCAACTCCGCCGGTTTTTGAGTATTTGCGCGGTCGCACTTCCGAAATGTTGGAAATGTCGAAACGCTGTCCCGTATCCCAAACGACAGTTTGTGGGATAAGTGTGCCATCTGCTTGAAAGTCTGCGATGACCTCCACATATCTCTTGACTCTTTGTTCTGACATGACTTATATACTCCCTTGTAGATACCCGTGCGGATGAATTGTATGGTCGTTCTTGGCGTCGCAGTGAGATAAGAGCTTATCCGTGTACATTATTGCTCTTTGTACGGAATAGTACCCGAATCGGTTTCTGACTCCATCAATGGCAGCTTCAAGACGTTCCATCTCTTCTTGCTTTTCGGCACTATAATCGAATGAAATTTGGCAAGGCTCAGTGTCCGGCTGCAGGTCTATTGCCCGTACACCAATGGAACGAAGATGCTCATTCCAATGGTAGTGCTTCTTGTATAGGGTGAATGCAGCGGTCGCTATCTCTTTTTCCTGCATGGTAGGCTGACTTAGGTGTGTCTGCCGTTCGAAGCTGAACAGGCTGGAATCCCGAAGGCTGACCTCCACGCCTCGGCATCGGAAATGATTCTCTCTGAGCCGCGCAGCGACGCTTTCTGCGAGCAGATAAATAACTATCCAGACATCTTGGTCTGTCAAAAGGTCCCGTGGCGTGGTCCAACTATTGCCGATGCTTTTGATGGGCGCGAGAACTTCCCGCTGCTCGTACTTGGCGACGAGCGCATTATCCAGACCGTTGGCAAATCTCCAGAGCAATAATCCTACCTTGCCTAGCTTTTGCTGCAGAAATTCTGGTCTACTCTTTGCTAAAGCCCCTATTGTATGGATAGCATAGCTGTCCAACTTGGAAGCAGTCTTTTTCCCTACATAGAGCAAGTCTGATGCAGGCAGCGGGAAAACTGTCTTCTCAAAGTTCTGCCTATTGATAACCGTAATGGCATCCGGCTTTTTATAATCTGAGCCGAGCTTAGCTAATGTTTTGTTCCAGCTCACTCCAACCGAACATGTAATGCCAAGTTCGTCCTTGATTGTATCGGAAATTTTCCTTGCTATCCTCTCCCCTGTTCCAAAAAGAGACTGGCTCGCTGTGCAATCAAGCCATGCCTCATCCAAGCCAAACGGTTCGACCTGGTCTGTATAGCGCAAGAAGATTTCTCTGGTGTAGCCGCTGAATCGGGTGTATAGGTCATAGTGAGCTGGAACGAAGATGATGTCCCGGCAATGCTGCTGTGCCTCCCATAACGGCATACCGGTTTTTACGCCCATCCGCTTAGCCGGGTATGAAGCAGTCAATACGATACCGCTTCTTCGTTCTGGGTCACCGCATACAGCAATCGGCTTTCCCTGCAGTTCCGTGTGGTATGCCATTTCGCAACTAGCGTAGAAACAATTCATATCGCAATGAAGGATAACTCGCTCTTTTGCCATTTTCACAGACACCTTCTTCCCGTCGTTGTATTCGGTTGTTTCTTAGTCTTATTTGTTGTTTTATGTCGTATTTAGTATAGCAAATACAACCGTAGGTTGCAATATCAATTGAAAAATTTTGCGGTTGTAATCCGTATAAATACTCTCCAACTGCGAAAAGTCTTGACAAAATAAAAAAGAGGAGCTTATCCGGCTCCCCTCTTTTGCTTTATTCCAAGATATTCAACTTTTTGAGTTCTTCGTATACACTTTTTTCGACGAGACCTAAAGATGTTACATCGCCGATATACCCAACCGGAACACCTTTGCGTCCTGCTAAATCCTTGATGGGTGTGTACTCCTTGTGGCTCATGCTGTCGGTCTTGAATAGAACGGCTGCCGCACCATCCAGTTGCTTGTCCGCAGTCATGGCTTTGTCCTTCTCAATGACCGCTGCATCCGGGTACTTCTGCGCGAATTTGGTCATGATGTTAGGATGTCCGCCGATAATTACGACCTTTTTGGATGCGAAGAGTTTCTTCAGTTCCTCCGCATAGTCGACTTCCGGCTCCGCCGGTGTGACGGGAGTATCCTCGACAGGCTCTGCAGGAACTTCTTTTCGTAACCGCTCGTTTTCTTCCTGCAGAACTCTGAATTTTTCCTCAAGAGCTGCAATCTGCTCCTGCTGCGTCTCGACCTTGGACTGGATACCGGCGTAGCGGTTCCGGGCATCCTCTGCCGCTCGTTCAGCAGCATCTGTACGGGACTTATACGCTTTCAGTTCGTCCTTCTGCCGTTGCAGCTTCTCATCATCGGAAGCAATCCTGCGCTGGCAACGCTTCAACTCGACATTCAATCTTGCGCCTTGAGGATTAAAAAAGTAGTCATGTAGTGCTTCAAGAACGGTCTTTTTGTTTCTTTCGCACATAAGAGTGTAATATGTCGAATTGAAGAGAGCAATGTTAAACGCCTCTCTCTTTTCCTTTGCTATAGTGATTACCTTATTGTCATATGTGGATTCTTTTCCGGCATCAATAGCTTCCCATACTTGTTCGATTTGGAACTTCACATCATCAATGCTCGCGGCAGTATATGCTGTGACAGCGATATTCATTGTCATCTCTTTTGTGATGACATGGTCATCCATTGTCTTTGTATTCGCTAAACCGCTGGTGCTGAATGTGGAGATGATAGGAATTTGAAGTAGGTCTGATTTCTCTTTTTCGGTATTGGTTCTTGCTCGCATCGTTCCCATGTCCTTTGCCCATACAGCGCCAAAGTTTTTGGCAGTAAAACGCTGGCGGACAATAGTACGATATAGATAGTCATAGCGTTCCATATACCGTACTTTTGTTGTGGTATTTGCGTTTTCCGGCAACATGATGGCTACAAGTGCATTTGTGTAGATTTTATCGCGGCATGTTTCAAAGTTTCTATATTGTGGCGCATATGCAGCGAAGAACGCTCTGGAGGATGTGTTGAGTAGGTTCTGAGCAAATGCGTCATAAGCTATGGTATATTTGCTTTGGTCATTATCCGGTGCTGCTTCTATTTTTTGATATGTTGTCTTGAGAGTTTTTTCGTCTATCGGCGGAAGCTTTTCTTTTTTGGTGCTCCTCATGTATACCGACAACAGTTCCCTTGCAAATTTTGGCTCGTCTGCCTCATCGTTATGGAAAATACACGCCATACATAGGACAGCATCACGACATTGCTGTGAATTTAACCCTAGAATAAAGTGCAGCGGATATCTTCCCTTGCAGATATCTTTGATGTATTTGTTGACTTCTTCCCTGTGCTGTTCTCGGTATTCGTTTACAAATTTAACACATGCGCTGCTTCTGCTTGCAAACAGTGCCATGCGCTCGGCGTACTTATTGAGTAGTTCGCCGAGCGTCATTTCTTTTGGAATATTGGTGTTTGCCATATTTTTCTCTCAATTTTGATTGTTGGTATTCAGATATGTTTTCTCGGACTGTATCTGCGTTATGGTTTGTGCTCAATGTGCCGAATTGGTACTCCCATCTCATCCTGCTTCTTTTTCTGAAGAAGGTCCGAGAATAGTATTAGCTTGCAGGAATGTGCAGGTTGTGGACTATCCGGGAAACCGGCAAATTGTATCTTGCAGTCGAGCGCTGTCTCTAAAGAGACAATACGGGAATAGTCCCTGTCGAGAGGCAAGCCACTCTCGTTTTCGTTCAGCATGAAGATGCTGGACAGCCATCTGCCGGGACCTGTAACGAAATCTGTGTCTATGCTCGTTTCAAGAAGCTCCGTACCTAGAAACAGAGGCGATTCGAGTCTCGGATGTTCCTCTTCGTCGAATCCGAAGCTGTAGACGAGTGCGCAGTTTGGAGATGGTGTTCTTACCGTACAGCGGAACTTTTCATCCGGATACGCAACACATCTCGTCAAGCGATAGGCGAACGGTCCTGCACAGCTTGTGGCAAAGTTGAAGTATTCTACCCATGCGTCAAGTGTGGTTATCAAGTATGCCGACGCTGCATCTCTTATATACTCCACAGCCTTCTCTTGATTCGTATACAGAAGGTCGCCTTCCGGAGTACCTCTCCCCTGCTGCATCTGAAAGCCGTCTTCCTCGTCGTAGACGGCTTTTACTTTGCCTGCTTTGATTTTAAGTCTTGAGAAAGCAAAGGCCCCATCATAGTGTGTGAAGCCGTACTCTCTGGTATCTATGCGCAGAACCCCTTTTATGACGAATTCGGAATCATAGTAGCTGACTTTTTCGTAGCGTGTGGCATATGCCTGTATTATGCTCATGCTGATAACCTCTTCGTTCCCTCTGCCGCCTCTGTTCTGGAATGGTTAATCCCATATCTTGAGAGGCGGTTTTTCTTTGCCAGTGTATGGTGCTGGCATTGGCTGCCAAGCAACTATCATGCCTTCCGGCCATGCCCACTCGTGCAGCGGTCCGTCCCACCATTCTCCGTATTCGAAGAACGCGGTCGTCGTCATGGTCGGCTTCTGCCGTGTGACAATGTACTTCCCGGCTTTCTTTGGGTTTCCTTCTTTTGCAATGGGGGTCCACTCAGTGGTGGAAGGCTTTTCTTTGATGTCCATGCGAAACTCCTTTCTTGTCTTTGTTTATGCCTCTTCAGTAATCAGGAGCCTGACTGTTCCATCTGCTTCGATTTTTAGTCGCATGGTCTTTAGGTAGCGCTCATAGAACTGCTTCTCCTCTGCCTTGGAAAGCTCAATGCGTGTCTGCAGGAGTGCTACATTCATCATTTCCTTGACGTTGAAGGACTCAAAGTGCTTTCCGGCAAATCTCTTGCACTCGCTGAGTAAAGCATCTACTTTCATTCTGTGCGATTGACCACCTTGGCAGAATTGGTCTAAGTAGCAGAAAGGAATGTCGCTCTCCACCATTTTCTGAACCACTTCATAACTCACTTTATCCTGCTCGACCATCACGAGAAATTTGGCTGTGTTTACGGAACTGATGAGCCCCCAATAGTCTGAATCGGACGAAAACAGCAGAAAGCTGTTCACATGATTTGCGTAATGTTCCTTGCAACACCCCGCTACAAGCATCACATCCACAAGGCTTTTACCTGTAAGTACACGCTCTGACATCTGATGCTCAATAGTTGCCTTTGTATGCTTAGCCAGTAATCCCCAAGCAGAGGAGGCGTTTACATCGTTGTACAGAATGATTTTCGTGATTTTGGCAAGTGTTTCCGGTTGCATACTCTGCAGCGCAGCACATAGCTTCAGCGGGTCACAGTTCTCACAATCTACCAGAGCGACGGTCTGCTCGCTGGCATCAACAAAGCTGTATATATTCCGTTGTGTCTCTTTACCCTCCCCACGGACATTAGAGTACCCGGTAAACACTTCCCCATTCTGTTGGTAGAGGCGGCTCAAAAACTTCTCGTCGTTATAAAGCAGGTTCCCCTCGTCGTCCTTGCCCCATTGCCAATAGATAAACACTCGGTAAGGATAGCGCTCTAGGTTATCCATGTAATATTCGAGTGCTTCTCTTGACTTCTTTTGGCTGTTACCGCCGGGAATGATAAAGAGCTGCCGTACGAAGTCCCAGTTAATCCAAATAGGAAACAGCGTCTTACAAGCATCTATATGCTGCTGTAGTAGACTGTTGATTTTAGGAAGATATTCTTCGAGCTTTGGGTTAGCTTTGATGATTTCGACACCGTCTTTGTGGAGTTGATTGACCATGCTTTGTGTCTGAGGGATAGTATGGAGATTTTTTAACTCCATGAGAATGAGTATGGAGAAGCGCTTAAAGTTGCGTTCTATTTCTGTTCGCAGGCTGCAGAGGTTACGGATGACACGAGCGTCTTTGTTTTCGTTGAGCTGCTCATAGATGTCCGTGTCTAATCCTGTGTACTCGCTGCGCCAGTGTGTGTCCGGTACTCCGATGAGATATGCGACCTTAGACACTATATCGTACTCTTCTCCACGCTTTTCCCTATATTGTTCTCGTTTTGTGTTTACATCCTGCTTTTTTTGCATTCTTGTTTTCCCTTCTTTCTCTTTCGATTTTTCTGCTCCCTACATTATTATATATATTATACGACACAAAACAGCAATTATCAATCTGAACTTCACAGGAAACGGAGTGATAACTCGGACGCTTATTCTACACCAGTGAAGCTCTTTCGTTCATCTGACCGTTCCATCTGCTTCGATTTTTAGCCGCATGACCTTAACTTGCTCGGATAGAAACTTCTTGTTTACCAGTCACTAAATTTATACGTCACAATAGCGACCATTTAATATTTGTCTTCTGCTATGGTATTTTCCCTCTTTTATGGGTACTTCTTAATTGTGTACAGCTTGTAAATAATCGTCCAATACAAATGACTTAAATACAAATTTATGGTATAATGTATTTATAAGCTGAAAGTAGTTGGATGGTGATTCCGATGCAGTAAAACAGACAATAGCAATGAGACTGGCGATAGCGGAAATACACAGCAGACAAGATGGGTCAAAAATATAGGCAGACCCGCTGTTATAGGGGCGACCCCGTGCGGGAAGCATATGCAGCATCCAAGGGTCTATGCCTAGAGACTCCCCACAGTCTATAACCGTGGGATTGTGCAACGCGTATTACGTGTTGTCACTCTTTTAAGATTGAAATAAGATTGAAACTTTCGTTCTGGATGAACTATATCTACCGTGCCGTGACATCCACGGTATGCTGTGTTGCGCTGCTCGGTTGTCGCATTTTTTCTTATTCGTGTGAGACAACCGAAGCGCTCCGTATTCTGCCTCTAAGTTGTCGTATATCGGTGTACCGACATAGTGCCGGTATGCCGATTTTTTGTGTATGCGGCTGAAGAAAACTCTCAGTTGGATAAATGAGTTGTTGGTCCTGTCCACTTTGCGTGTTCGCCACTTTTTCCTACGAATAATTGGAGCATCCGCGCACTTTTTACATGGAAGCCTTGTTTTATTCCAGCATTTTCCTGCCGATGAGCTTATTGAGAGATATTTTCTGCACCGTTTTTCAAAAATATTCTTTGCCGTTGACCGGAAGTAACAGGAGATTCTTTCGCGCAAAAAATGAAACCTGCTTCGTGGTGAGACGCAGCAAGTCCATAGCAAGCACACAGCAAGTTCCCGTCAAGTGTATAACAAGTCCAATGTCTACTTTTCTCCTGTAAATGTCTACTTCTGTTGAGACAATGTCTATTTTTTACACAGCCACCCATTTAATTCGGCTTTTTCGTAAAAGCACATCTAATACGGGACGGATTGGCTTGACAAGGTGTGCGATATTTTGGCTACGCTATCACCAACCAGTTTGTAGCAGCAGCTACGCTTCCGCGTCTAAGAAGCCAATGCATAGTAGCTACGCTCTCACGGATGAACGAGGAGCACCTACGGTTTGTGCCTACGGTATGGGAATGTTTCATCGCCGTGCGGTGGGCACAGCTTCTATTCCTGCACCGGATACGATAGCCACATCTGTCAGATTCTGCGTGGTCGGTTGTCTCACATCCACGGTAATCACAGATATGAACCTTCGTAGTTCAACTTTGTGATTCGTTGGCTTATGGCACATGGCGCGATATTCCCAAAATATGGTTTGCTATTTGGAGGAGGCAATACGCTCTGGCTATCTCTTATCCACTTTGCCGTTATCTCCAGCACGCCGGGCAGATGCCGAACATATCGTCTGCAGCATTCTTCCAGAACGGAAGATAAGGTGGCACCCATAGGAAGCATAGCGACTTGCGAGTGTGTTGCTACGGCTCTCTATATCACGGTAGCGCCACAGCCAGCCGCTTTTTAACTTCTCTTATGAAGACCAGCAAACTCTACCTATACAAAAAGAAAAACGCACCACAGAGGCTCTGTGCCCCTATGGTGCGTATGCTTTTATCGGAGGTAGTCGCTCAACTTGATAACAGATACCGATTCAATGGATGTATCAATATCAAGGTATGTGCAGTTGCTGTTTGGTCTATCTATACGGACAATCTCTTTATGAGGGATATGCCCAAAGATATAGAGAGTATTCTGATGGTCCGGCAGCATCTCTGCCTTATCGTAGTCATTTACCTTTCCGAAAGGATTGTTGTGTGTAATGACTACCTGCTTAAATTTCTCTGTAGTGGAAGGCGTGATGTTGAGTTCCTGCGTATTGTTTTCAAAGACAGCTTCAAAGTTTTCTCTTGTTTTCTTCGTGCCCATAAGGAACTCGTAGATGGTATGCTCAGCGTTGTACGGATTGCCGCACATGTTGTCGAGGATGTAAAGAACGATTTTCCAGAGATTGTCACTTTCCCATGCGAGCGTATAGGTGATGAACATCTTTTGCCAGCCTTCGAATGTGTGCGGTCTTGAGGCAAGAATTTTCTTTCTCTCTTCTAAGCTACATCTAAGTCCTTCAAGTTCTTCTTTCGTTCTGAAGATATGCTCTCCCTGTTTGTAGTGCAGGAATACCCATGCTGCAAGCTTTCTTACTGTAGGAGATTGCGCGAGTGATTTGTAGTACCATAGCATTTGCCGGTGCTCGTATTCATGGTTGCCGAGAACGAAGTGTACGGTATCCTTATGGTCTGCAATGAAGTTCACGACCTTTGCATTCTCAATGCCACGGTCTACTACATCGCCAACAAAGATGAGCTTATCGGTCTTCTCATCCCAGTCGGATGTGACGAGTGCCTCCATGAGCCCTTTGAAGTCTCCGTGGACATCTCCGACTACATAGATGTCATTCATGGTTGTTCTCCCCTTCCCCGTATTCCTTCGTGTTTACTTCTGCAACTTGGTTATACAGCACTCTGAGCTTGTACATCGGCTTGTCTACATCTCTGTGCATGTGCCCACAAAACCACTGTTTGAACTCTACTCTGCGGTAGATTTCGTTGAGGTATACCCCAGTCGGGTCGTCGATAGGGCTGATGTCCCGAAAGTATATCGGCATAAGCATCTGTGGCAGCGTGTGCGTCAGAATAATGTCTACTTTGTTTCCGTGCTCTTCCAGCGTGTCAAAGCCATGCCATGTCTCTTTTGCGGATGGGATTTCTTCGCGCCACCAAGTAACGCCTTCTGTGCGGTAGATTTTGTCGATGGACTCTGCACCGCCCATGCACCACACAGTCATACCGTCAATCGTGTAATACTCGCCGCGCATCAGATGGATGACATTCGGTGCTTCCGGCAAACGCTGAATGAGTCCGCCGTTCCATCGTTCTGTGGGCTGCTCTGCCCAGAATGCGTGGTTATCATGGTTCCCATCAACGAACAGGATATCACAAGGAAAAGATGCCAGCCAGTCAGTGTACATCTTGTACGCTCGCGCTGATTTGATGTTATGCTGCGGGTAGTTCTTGGATTTGAGTTCATCTGCCGGGATACGGTCCGTCGGGAAGAACGGAAACCCGAAATCTCCACATACTACAATAGCATCGTCTTTTGTGAGGTCGCGGTCAAGCCACCGTTTTGGATTGATTTTGGAAATCTCATCCTGTCCATGTGTATCTCCAAAGATGTGCAGAAGCACGGTTGTCACCTTCTCTCTGTTTCTTCATCTCTTTTTGTATGTCACAGCATCAGAAGTAGGTATTCTGCCTCTTCGTTGTCCTTGTAAGATGCGATTGCCATATTCCGGCGGTCACGTTCCTGCTCCTCTTCCGGATACCAGTCTTCCGTGTAATCGTCGCCGAGAAGCTCCTTTACGAAATCCTCGAACGGAATGCCGTGAGGCTTCCCATTCTCATCAAGGTTTTTCTTCGATTCCTCAATGCTTGCATCGAGGTCTGCTTTTGCTTTTTCTACCCCGTGTGGCTCGACGCCAAAGAATGTCATCTCCCACAACACACGCGACAAACAGAATTCGAGACCGTAAATATAGATGCTGGACGGTGCCAGCTTCCATCCGAGAATCTCATCCCAACTGCAAAGTTCAATGGCATAGCGCGTCGGCAGTTCTTGCTGCATCGCTGCGTCCATAATGTCGTCAGTGCTCATAAATGTCAGCATCTCATCGCTGATAGTTTCTGTCTTTTCCTTGTGCTTTTCTTTCCAAACGCTGAGGTCTTCAGCTTTAATGAGAGAGACATCATCGCCTGTGTCGCCGAAATCTTTACAAACGAAGAGAATACCCTGGTCTACTTCGATTTTTGGCGTGATGGTCTTCATCCGCATGAACGCTTCATTGACCTCCTTCTTGGCGTCTCCGAGACGGTCACGCGTTTTTCCTCCATTGTGGTACATCGAGGCAAACTCTTCAGCCAGCTTGTTCACATCACAGTGCATGAACGCATCATAAGTATTTGTAAAGTCCCTCACGGGTATATCTCCTTCCCTCTCATATCTTCCAGAACGATAGCGCCGCTTATCTATTGCTGTTGCTTATCGCTGCGGTGGGAGCTGTTCTGGATAGCATCTCATAACGGCTCGTTCCTGTTATCGAGTTGTCTTGTTTGTTGTTTTTTGTTTCCTTTGTGCAGATGCTTTTTTAATAGTTACTTTTGTCTTCGGATGGAGCTTGTCCTTTACAGCCTCATATTCTTCTTCTGTTCCTTCAAAGGTAATCTTACTTCCTCCGGCAACCATTGCCTTCTGCATATCAAGGGAATCAATGCATTGTGGTGATTCTGTGTGAACTCCCACAATGTTTCCGGTGCCTCTCCCTCTTGGACTAATTACCTCATAGACCATTCTGATATTCCTCCCGTTACAACAAAAGGACGGCGGCTACGCAACTGACAACCAGCTTGTGGCAGCAGCTACGCTTCCGTCGTCCGAGAATGCAGTATATGGCAGCTACGCTCAGTCGTTATCGTCCTCAAGCGCACCTACGGCAAAGAGCAGGTACAGCAAGCTGAAATACACAATAGCCGTGCCTGTCGTCATCTTATCAGCCAAGCCGGTTACTGCAAAGAATACGCGCATCAGGATAGCCGTTACAATATACTGAGAGTCAACGAATAGAATCGTCCCCATCGTGATTTTCTCTTTATTCTTCATCCTTTACTTCTCCTCAAAATAGTTGCGCAGAGATTCCGTCACTTTGTCTTGTGTATCGCCACACCAAGTATCAAATGCGTTTGTCGGGTATCCTGCGTCCTCCACATCTTCCAGCAGCCATGTAGATACCGGTTGCCCATTTTCGATGCGGATGACAGTAGGGGCGCTGATTCGCTTTTCTCCTACTTTGATTTTGTTTTTGTTGCTATCTGCTACTGCGTAGTCGTTCAGGTAGTTGCCGAGCCAATCAAGAAGTTCGTAGTATCCATCCCCTGCTTCCTGTGTTTTCACAGGCTTACCGGTAAAAGTATCGAATTCATATTTGTCTCTGTACTCATCTACCTGACAGTAGTAGATGGTCTCGTTTTCTTCTTTTGCTACTTCTGCAAGTTCCGGAATAAGATTTCGGCAGAAAGGACATTGCGGAAAAGCAAAAACGAGAACGCCGTCTTTAACTTCCAATGCTTCCTCAGCAGTTACCTTCTTGAAAGTGTTGTCCCAAGAAAGGTTTACTGGCCGATAGACATTTTCAGAGGCTACGCTAGGTTTCTGATTGTTGTATCCTGCATAGCTTCTGGCAACTACAGCTCCATCATCAGCAGCTACGCTAATACAAACTACCATCGCTAAAATTGCGACTACATACGGAATAATGATTTTCTTTGTCATATCTAATACCTTCTACTTTACATCTGTGGTACGGTATGTAAGGAGCTACGCTTCGTAGTTGGTTGTTATTTTCGGCTACGCATCGCAGCTACGCTTTCATCGTACTATCTTTTATTTTCAATTGCATTATACCATAAATTTGTATGTTTTACAACTTTGGTTGTTAGAAGTTCATAAACTCGTAACAATAAAGATGGTTAGCAAATGCGGAAGGTTTATTAGATGACTTGCCATCGTTTTCTTTACTTTATTAGTTGACTACTCTTTCTGGATGAAATGAGCTCTAAAAGAGATTCTCGGCTTTGTCGTGTGGCTTTCGGGAGTTTTGATTCGTCCGTGATAGTGATAAGATGGGCTGTATCTGTCTCTTGCTCACTCTCATGTTTCTCGTCTTCTCTCTCATCTTCGTCTTCAAAATCTTCGAAGAACCAAGCTGCTTGACTTCTTGCAGTGTCCATCGCCGTATAATCTGACAGCATGGTGCATTCATCACAATAAACCTTTGGAACGCCCACTCTGCCTTCAAATGCCTTTTTGCAGATAGGGCATACTCGTATCGCTATCATTGCTCTTCCTCCCAGTAGCCGGAATGCGTGAGAGGGTTGATGCCGTCTCTGCGAATTCCATCGTCATCGTATTTATGTGCAGGCATTGATTCGTTGTTCATATCTTTAAAGTCGATAACTTTGTTTCCCATTGCTCGACTGATACCATCTTGTGTGCCTCTTTCGCAAACAATATGGTATTTCTCTTTTACAGCTTTTTGGAAAACGAGTTCTTCAAGTTCTATGATTGGAAACACGAGTGTCTTGCTTTCTTCATCATTGATGTAAGCTTCAACATATTCCCTTGCTTCGACAGTAGTGTGCTTGTCTGTCATTTCAGAAAGCCACATTTCTATCATTTGGTTGAGGTCATCTCTTGTAAGTGTTACGGTTCTTGAGAGTAGTTCAACGCCGAGTGTGTCTGTTGGTACGAAGTAGTTGTGTTTGTATACTTCTTCTAAGTTTGCGAGAGTCATCAGCTTGTTTGTGATGGTTGCTTCTCCGGCTCTTTTTATATTTTTGCCGTATTTATCGCCTGTGATGATTTTTGGTATCATGGCGCATGTTTTCCCTATTATGATGCTTTTTGGTTGGATAGAGCATGCCGTTTGGAAATCTTGGTTTTCTGTGGCTGCATTACTGTTTTGGAGAAGCGCTGTGATTGCACTTACTCGCCGCTTTTCGTAGGATATTATCCATTTCATGAGTTTATCTAGTGTGCAGTAGAGGTAGTAAACGCCTTTGCTGTTGATGATGGCTCCCACCAGACGGCTCATACCTGTTGTGTATTCTTCACCGACGGTGTTTGTGGCTTTTATAGTTGCGGATAGTTCATCCGACAGAAACAGCAACCCTTTGTTGTAGAAGTAGTTTTCCATAAACTTCTCATAGTCTTTGGTGTTTGTATTGAGAATGTTTGTTAGCTGGATTCCTTCTTCTTTGGCTAGTTTTATACCTGCTGCCCTGCACATACAGGAGGTGGTTTCTACTCGGCTAAGCCTTCTTCCTTGTTCTCCCTTAAAACGCCGTTTCATGGTAGCTCTTTTCTCACTATCCAGAGAGTCTTTAGCTGTTGTACGGATATACTTTATACCGTCCGGAGAGATGCGCAGATAGTTTGACTCGTCTTTACGAAATACTTCCACATAGCCATGTTTGATGGCGTTTCGAACCGCAAGAGTCAGGCTTTGGTAAGGTATATCCGGCAGTGCTATTACAAGCTGTCTGCGTTGGATTGAATCAACACCATACAGGTAGCACAAAAGCTTTTGCTCATGTGTCATTTTGTCCCCTCACTTTTGTCCTTTAGATTCCGTATTGCGTACCAAAGGCAGTTCAAGAATTCCCACAGCCTCGCAGAAATTCACATAAAGAAATACAACATTTTCAGGAGCGTATTTTTGTGTCCCTAAAAATGTTGTATTTTTACATCCCTGAATTTGTTGTATGCAGCTACGCTTAGAGCCATTTCGTAACGTCTTCTTTCTGGCAAAGAATAACATCCAAATAAGGTCCTTGCTGGTCTTCAATAGCGGTATAAATAAAGCTCATAAGCTGCCAGCCGTCGCCGTGCTGAAGAACCCTGCTGATAGCGTTTGTGATAGCTCCTGTATAGACATTATTACTGTCTATAGGCATTGCCCCTCCGGGTACAATTCCGCGCCGAAACACGAGATAAAGACGCTCTGGCGGGACGCTCACGGGACCGTTTTTGGCAATGAATTGCCAAAGCGCAGCCTCCGTAATGTAGTCAAATTCGGCATCAAGGAAATACTGGTTTGCCTCATTCTTGTACCTCGCTTTTCGGCTGTACCATTCATAGTGAAACGGCGGTAAAAACGAAGAATATCGTATCTTCAGTATTCCATTTTTAGGCTGCGAAATCTGGCAAAAGTCGTCCGGAATCAAAGCTGATTCATGAGCTTTTTCGTAGGGTTCTTGCCGTTCTTTGCCTTCAAAAGAAGTCAAAATAGCGCGTTCTGCTTTGAGAATCTCTACAGAAACGGCATTCAGAGTATCTTCCGAAGTATTATTGCGAAGGCTTTGCATATCCGGCAGTTGCGCCATATAATCAGAGGCTTTTTTGAGCTTGTCTTTGACGTACTTTGCCGACTTTGAATATGGCGTAGGTACGAGCAAATTGTCAGTCTGCTCAGCTTTGCTTGTCACGCCTACTAGCTCTCCGTTTTCTTCGATATATCGTTTATAATCACTTAATGACGGGAACGCCATCCCAAACCTCATCATCCTCGACCTGTTCGGTCACTTCCAAGTTGTAGTCGTCATCTACGGTACAGAAGAAGCGAATGCCACAACCATCAAGCAGCTCACGGTTTGCTCCGGGACGCATAATAGCGATACGGGATGTGACCGGCATCATTTCTTCACGAATACCATTGTTGCGAATCATATCAGCAACAATAAGTTCCTTACCCTTTTCAAACTCGCAGACATAATATACGCTGCCATCAAAACAGAAGCTCAGCAGCCACGGGCAGGTAGAAGGGATTGAAAATTGACGGCTCTCCGGCAAAAATTCGCAGGCAACGCGGAATGCGCGACAGCGCTTGCGGACAAGGCTGTTCATGGTAATGTAATCAGCTTTCGCCAGACCGTCATTAGTGACATAGCATGCCGGACGACGGTTTGCACCCTTACGGCAAGCGCTGTAGATAATCTCACGCGCTTTGTTGGGGGTAATATTGTACTGCCGTACGAGGTATTCTTCCATCAGCTCGTTAGGGATAACGGGGATGGTATCGAGCAGTTCGCGGATATCGTTATTGTGTACCTCAGACATAAGTATGTCTCCTTTCAGCATATGCAAATTGTGCAATTTTGTTTTTGCCAATTGTGTCATTGTGTATTTTGCGAATTTATATGTTACTATTTTGTACGAACTGTCGTGCAAAATAAAGCATATCAAAAATGTGCATTTTGTATAGGAAACTAAAAGAAAAAGCACTTTTGAGATATACGGAATCAGCACATTTGTTTGTATCTGACCATCGCATATCTCAAAAGTGCTGTTTTCAGTTATTATTAGCGTTATATCGTTTGTATTGAAGCTTTGAATTGTGTTATTTAACGCTTTTCGCTGTTGTCATATGTTTTCGCAGGTTCTTTCTTATCTTCTGCTTCCAGACGAGCTTGTTCTTCTTGGTGCTGTTTTTCTTTAAGCGCTTTTTCCTGCATATAGAAGCTCTTTGCATCCGTCGTGATTTCCTGCTTTTCGTAGTCAGCAGCTACGAAATCGACGAACAGCTTTGCAGAGGAAGAGCAAACCAAACCTTGACCACGCTGCAGGCTGGAGACGTTTTCCATCTCTGCATCTGTAAGCTGGATAGCGGCTTGCAGCGCCTGTGCTTCGGAAGGAATAAGGTGCATGATGATTTTCGTATCGGCGTTACCAATAATGGCTTTGCCGTACTTACCGCCTTTGTATTCATAGAATTGCGATATGTCCTGTGTCATTGCGAATGCCGAACCGCCATAAGCACGAATCGTACGGAAGATTTCCACAACGTCTTCAGCCGCCATTTCGTTTGAGTCAGTGCCAATCAGCTTCCAACACTCATCGATAAAGACTGCTTTACGCTTTTTACGGTCTTCTTTGATTTTTGTCCAAACGAAGTCAAGAACAACGAACATAGACATCGTAAGGATTGCACCTTTCATGCCGTTAAAGTCAAACACAATATACTTGGCTTTTAAGTCAACATTTGTGGGGCGGTTGTAACACGCCATAGAACCAGTAATAAGAGGATTAAGGATATTGCTAATCCGATGCAGTTCTGGATATTTGAGCATTTCTTTATGCAGGTCTTGCAGCAGCGGCATCTTCTTATATTGACCGGTTTCTCTATCATAGATGGAGTTGTTGTCGTTTGTAATTCCAAACTTTTTGTATACTGTAATGAGGCAGGTATCAATCAACTGCTCTTCTTCCTGTGTAAGGTCTTTGACGACCAAATGCATAAAAGATTTGATGGTATGGATTTTTTTTGTCAACAGCGAGCCTGCTGAATACTCATCCATATCCTTGGCATCTTCATCATCGGGAACTCGAATGTCCATAATGTTGATGCTATTGACAGAAGACGGGTCCATGCTGATGAACTGACCGTCGACTGCCTTGCAGCCACCACCATAGTCTTCCAAGCCCTTCAAGGGAGAGATGATGAATACTTGCGTATCCATTTCAGAAAGACGAAGCGCAAACAACTGTGCAGTAAAGGTTTTGCCATAGCCAGAAGAGCCGAGGATAACTGCGTTGGCATTTGCGTGGATATCCGTATCGAACATATCAATCGTAACCAACGAGTTGTTTGCACGGTTTGTACCAACCATAACGCCATCGGGGTCCTGCATCTCAAAGGAGATGAACGGATAGCAGGATGCGACACCGGAGGTCAAGAGGTTACGCTGTGCCTTTCTTTTGATGTCTTTGTGAATTTTTGCCAGCGGTAAGATTGCGGACTCAAAGCACTCTTCCATCATGAAGTTGGCACGGCGGATTTTCATGCCTTGTCCTTTTGCACGCTTTTCCAAAGCATCGTATTTGTATTCCAGCTCGTCAAGGGAGTCACCAACAATGGTGATGAGTGTACACATATAGTAGAAATCTTCGCCGCTGGAAAGACCTTGAAGCATATATTCGGCAGATGCAATTTTTTCTACTCGCGCATTGTAGTCAGAGTCTGTATCGTGGCTGTCCATTGCATTTGCACGGCTCAAACGAAGTTGTGTACTGATTTTGTTAAACACCGCTTCACGAGAAACATGCTCAAAGAACATATCCACATCGATACCTTCGCCCGCATTGACGAACATTGCAATCCAACCGGCATATACCTGTTGGCTGTATCCTTGTGATGGAACATAAGCAAAGGTATAAAACTTTCCGTCAATTACGATGTAGTTGTAATGCGTGAAATCAATCCACGCAGGAGCAATCAATTCCGGAGCCTGCAAAGAGGTTTTCATTCCTTTTTCATCGGCTTCCAGATAGCGTGTGATAATCGGGTCTACATGGTCATGGAATGTAACCGTCTCACTCTTTTTACGGTTCAACATTTGATAAAGGAGCTGATGGATACCGGCATCTTCGTTGTGGTCTTTGTCCCCAAGAGCCTGAATATAGATATTTCCGCATTGCTCCATATGTGAACGGATGTTGGCGGCTATGGCGTTCAAGTCGGCAACAACAGCTTCAAAATTTGAACCATCATTGCTGATGGTCTTTTGAAACTCGATAGAAATAAAGAACCGACGCGTAATACCGACGGACAATGCCGTTTTGCGAAGCAGATTGATATATGCTTTCAGCATACGTTTTCTTTTCGGGTTTTCTTCTTCTTCGTAATAAGACTTGACGGTTGCAATTGTACTTTCAACATCAGCCTTGCGTGCAAAAGTTTTGAACTGAATATTGCACGGCGCTGCTTTAAATGTCTGATAGAAAAGCGAAATCACACGGTTCTGAGTTTCTGCGTCCATATATGCAAAGTTGATGGGGCGGAATTCCAGAATCTTGACATACCGGCGGTCTTTTGTAATGATGACGCCATTGTAGATATCATCGATAGGGATTACTCGCTGTGTGCTTTTGATGATTTGGTAACGCCCTTTTTGCTCTGCCATCTGCTTTTGGATGCGGGCGCGTTCTGCTTTTTCGATTTCTTCTCTCTCTTTTTTGGTAAGGCGAATATCTTCAATATTCGTACCAACTACTCCTTTAGGAGTAGCTTGCTCCTTGTTTTTCTTTCTAAACATCTCTTCTATCACCTCGCACTATCAAAGATTGAAATATCATTCAACGAAGTATTCGTATTGAGTTTAGGTCTTGCTTTACCTTTACGCGTGATTTTACGAGCGCCAAGGTGAGTCACTTGATACCGTTCTGTCGGTGTCAATGGAATCTCATCCAAATCATCAATACCGACTTCAATCTCTTCATCCAAGCCGACATATTGAGAAATTGGGCTTACGGCTGATTTTACAGGCTGTTTCTGCTCAACGGGTTTATCTTCAATATCCAACAGTTCTACTTCAATTTCTTCTGAATCGTCTTGCACAGTTGTATCAATTGCAGGGGCTTTTTCTTCTGCCCGTACCGCTTCTGCCTCGTTGTGCTGAAGTGTGTCTACGCTTTGACCATCAGAAGTGCTTTCCTCGGTTGTCTGTTGAACTATGCTTTCAGAAGGAATATTCTCGTTTTCTTTAGCCGCGTTTTCTTCTTCGAACTTTGCACGGGCTTGCGCCTGCTTAACACGTTCTGCTTTGTCAAGACGCCGTTGAACAGCCGCTTGAATCATAGCCTCTTGTTCTGCTTCGCGTTGTTTCTTAGCTTCATCTTCTTCTTTATGCTTTTGTTTCAAAGCCGCCTTAGCTGCTTTGCGTTCGCTTCGTGGCAAAGATTTGATATATTCTTTTTCTTCTTTAGCACGTTGCTTTGCTTCTGCTTTCAATTCAGCCTGTGTTTTGAGTTCTTCCGGCTTTTCGATAAAGTTTTCGTCATCATCATAGTAGATATGAAGATTGTCTGAATTGATATCTGCGCTGATAGCATTTTCTTCTCCACCAACTACTTTACCTTTGATAGATTCATAAGCTCTCTTCAACTTTTCTCTCGGAAGGAGCTTGTCGTCGTGAATCAGATAATCGGGTTCAAGTTCTGTTTTAATACGGGGATTGTATTTTGAAATTCTACGGTTTTTTCTAAAACGAATAACACGCGCAATGAACTCAAATAAACTGTCTCCATCAACGCCGACTACCGTTGCCATAAATGCACCGGCACATAAGATAACACAATATGCTACTGTGGATAGAATATCCCATCCAAGTTTAGTCCAGCCATATGCGAAAATTCCGAGAAAAGGTAGTGCAACGATGATACCTTCGACAAAGTTTCTGGTTCGGAACAAACCGCCAAACACATAACCTGTATCAAACGCGTTTTTTGGTATATTATATACATTCGGCTCTGTTTCTTCTCTTGCCATAATTTACTTTCCCCTCTTTCCGATGATATTGTGCATTACAGCACAGCATCTATTAAGCAGTTCAAAAACAAGCATCGTATTATTTGTTGTGCCTGTTTTTAATAGAGCTGTTTCTTTAACACTCGCTATTACGCCGTGTTCATAGACATTCAAAGAAACAACTGCTGCATTTTTTTCACAGCAATTTTCTACAGAGTGAATATCTACATCTCCCCTATCGAAAGAAGTGGAGACAGACATTTCTATTTTTTCTCCTTGGACGTTGCAAACTATAAACAAGTCTTTGTCATCAAGGTGAGAATAAAAAGAACCTGACCGTACACTAAGATTTTCACACACAAACATTCACCTCAACAATCTATTCAAATTCATATCATTGGCCTGCACTATGCAGTTGTTCACTACGCGCCTCGTGAAGGCTGATATGTATGCGTAGTAACCGACTGCCAGCCGGTAATAGGCAGACAGTCGGCAAGGATTAGACCTTGTGGCAAGCGCCCCAGACGTAGTTGCGCTTGTCGTCGTAACCGTAGACAAGCAGTGTCACGCGGTCACCACGAGTCAGCAGTTCGTCGGATGCAGTCAGAGCCACACGAGCCTGAATGTTGCCCGCGTCGACAATCAAACGGTAGAAACGGTCATTAACAGACGTGACCGTGGCACCATAAGCACCGCCGCGAGCGAGGCTGTGAATGTTCATGGCAGGATTGGCACGGCGCTCCAGAATAGCGCGGTTCATGCGCAGGCTGACAGTGCCGTTTTCTGCATCAACATTCAGGTCCTCGATAACAACGGGGATGCCCTCGCCAACATGGAACTTCTCGGCGACATTGTCGATGTACTCATAAGCAGACAGAGAGGCAGCACCAATGCTGGTCTCAACGCCAAGGGCTTCGGCAATGACATAGTCGGGACCGGTAGACAAGATAGATGCAGCGGCGCGGGTGCCGTTGGTCACATCAGCATTGCGACCAAAGAAGTGGCGATTGCGCTGAAGCTGCATAGCGTCCTGACGAGAACCGGCAAAAACAACCTCGCCGTCTTCAGACTCGGCTTCCATGTAGGGGCAGAAGTTGATGATAGCGCCGTTCATCAGCTTTGCCTTGCGCAGGTAGCGACGCTGACGAGTTGCCTCGTCATCATTCTCGATGCCTTTCATCTGGCTGAAGTGGAAGAAATCTTCCGCCTGAATCATCACGCGCAGCGTGCCACGGGTGACTTCAACAACGGCGCTGCCGGTGCCGACAGGGCGAACACCGAAAACTTTGCCCTGCAGGAAGCGGCGGGGGTTGCGCTTGTTGTCAGCCACACAGCGGCGCATCTCTGCGAGGTCGCGGGCACGGCGGTCCTCAGGCATATCGACCTTCAGCATGTCGTTGCCATCGTCGATGAAGTCTCCAATCTGGAGGTCATCATCAGAACGACGAGCGGCACGGGGGCGGCTATCTTCAACAGGCTCTTCGTTCACGCCATCGTCTGCGGGGGCGGGAACAGCCTCAGGAGCGACGCCGTCGGCTTCTGCGGGTTCGGTGTCTACCTCTGCGGTCTCGACCTCAGGAGCAGTCTCTACTGCCTCTGCAGCCTCATCCGCAACGGCGGGGGTGGTCACCTCGTCAACCTCGACGGGGGTGGCGTTCAGCATTTCGTTTTCGTTCATGGTATTGTTCTCCTTTTCAGGTAAAATGTTATCGACATTAGTTACCCGAAACGGTTCCGGGTAATATCCACCACACGCCACGCGGAGGCTGCCGATTTGTGTGGTTCCCGACTCATTTCTGAATCGGGGAAAAGAAAACCCCGGTCTTTTTATTGACCGGGGTTAAGGAACTGTATTATTTTTTTGATTTCGCTGATTTCTTGGTGAATGCGTTTTCCTTTTCAGGCTTCTTGTTTCCGCCTAAAAGGTCTTCTTTCGAAAGACGACTGTTGTGTGGATTCATCTTTTCCTCTGTACGCTTCTGAGCAATGCTAGTGTTGACTTCCTTCTGCTTCTGAATATCACCAACAAGGGATTCCAAAGCGTCATGCTTACGAGCATTCGGATAAAGGTCAACTGTGCGAGGAAGTTCTGCCCATTTAGTCGGGACGAAATGCGGGTCTGTAAAGAGTGGATGATGGATGAATCCAAAGCGCTTGGCTTTCAGCAGGTTCTGACCATTTGTCATAATCAGAATTTCTTCTTTGCCAAGGTGCTGCACTTCATCGGGATTCATTAAGTTGCGTTTACCATCACCTTCACTGAGCGAATAGCCTTGCATTGCTCCGCGAAGACCAATGGTACTTGCTCTGGAATCGCTGACACTCTTAGCGCGAATGGTTACGATACCACTTTTATCGGAGATATATTCTGCCGTATACTTATCGTTACAACCAAGTACCAGCATAGTGTTGCAGCAGCCAATGATGGTTTCGGCGTTCTCTTCACCGTACAGCTGCGTCAACTGAGGTAAGCTCTGCAGAATTAAGGAAACGGCAATCTTACGGGAACGCGCTGTTGCAATGGTCTTCTCGAAGTTCGGCCACACGCCGGTGTTTGCCAGCTCGTCTGCGACGACATTGACCGGAATACGCCCTTCCCCACCAACAGCATCGAAGGCTTCCTTCAAGTCTTTGAACAGGAAACTCAAGAGCAAGGAGGAAAGTAACTGCATAGAAGCGTTGTCGTCGGAAATGATAAGGAACAGTGCGGTTTTCTCTGCGCCGATATTGGCAAGACGAATATCATCATTACTGATAACGCGGCGCACCTTGTATGTCATAAACAACTGCAAGCGAGTGTTCAAGCCACCAACAATGTTGGGCTGGACACGTTCGCCCATACCTTTAAAAACAGCCCAAGCAGATGCTGCAGGATGATTCAGAGGAACATTCTTGAAGTTGTCTTCCCAACTGTTCAGGTCATTGTGAAGCAAGGCATTATAGATGTCGGAGATATTGCAAGTGGGTGCGTCGTCTTCCCATGATTGCAGCTTTTTATTCCCCTCTTCCTTACCATAAAAGTTTTCGGCAAGGTACTCAACCACTTTTCTGCGGTCAAACATCGCCGATTCCGGATTCTTAACGATTTCAATGAGTTTATCCCCATCTTCCTCTGTGATAAAGGGAAGTTGAGTTAATAGCTCTTTTGTACGGCGCTCGTAGATTTTAATGAGCGTCGTCTCACGCATGAAAGCACAGTAGGAAACGGCAACACGAAACAGGTTTTCTTCGGAACTTTCCCAGAACGGGTCACCGCCTGCCCCTCCGCCGGTGTTTGTGATAACTGTTTTACAGAATGTGATAACACGCTGGTCGTCAATGTTGCCAGTGATGGGGTCGTAAATTTCTTGTACACAGTCCCATGCGTTGGAGAGGTCAAGGTTAATAAGGTTGAAGACCTTGACTTTGTACCCGTTCGCTTCCAACAATTTCCGCATATCATTGTGAATTTCGCCCTTTGGGTCTGTAACGACCACAGATTCACCACGGACGATAGACTGGAACACAGCAGTACGGACATAACCAAAAGACTTGCCGGAACCCGGAGGTCCAATGAGGATAAGGTTACGGTTGCCGGTAGGCTCAAACGGAAGAGCAATTACCTCTTCTCCCTCTTGGGTAAACTGTCCAAGAATCGTACCGGTCACCTTTTCAACAGGTCCGACTTCGTAAACCTGTTTAGCCTCTGCTTCGGACATCCACTCAGCCGTACCGTAAGTACCGGCATTAGATGTAATCATGCCACGGTCATCAATTTCCTTTGCACCATTCAAATCCATGTTCTTGCGAAAAACCATTGCAGCGACGAATGTCAAGGCAAAAGCAAAAATCAGAGCAATTGCAAGACCATATGATGTTGTCACGCTCAGTCTGAGCATTCGGAGCAAACCAGCGCTCCATTCACCAACCATAAAGGCTGCAAAAAAACCAGCCGGGAGCAAAGAAACAATAAAAGATACAATAAAGGCAAAAATCAACTTTTCGCCTTTAGACAAGAGTAAGAACTTTGTTTTTATAGCATCCCATCTCGTCACGGTTAATTCGCCTCACTTTCTGAATTTTCAGAATCGGATGAATCACTATCACTTTCATCTAATTCTTCAAGGTCATAAGATGTTGTTGTAGATTGAGTTTCTTGCAAGATAAAGTTTTCTTCGTTTGTGTCATCCAAACTGTCTGTAACAACGCTCAAAATGTTATCGTTATACCAGAAGTCCCAGCCGAGAATACGAGCAATATCTTCAATAGGCATTACCATATCATCGTCGTCTGCCAGCGTAAATGTGTCTTTCCAAAATTCACATGTATTGCGGTTTGTAAAGACAAATGTTTTATCACTGTTTGAAATTTCGAAGTATTCGCTGATGTTGTGGAGTGCTCCCTTTGTTGGAATATAAATGCACTCACCGTAGATAGTCGGAACAGTCAAAAGATGTGCAACATCATCAAATTCTGTATTCGTATCATATGCTTCAGCAAGTTCACGCAAGGAAATGCAAAGCCTTCCATCGTCATTTGTGCTGAACTTCAAGTTTGGGACTAAAGAGCCGTTTAGAATAACACAGTGCATAGGCGCTGCTTGGTCACCATTTAGAATAGCTTGCCCGTCATTGCGGTTCTTTACGGCCTGGTCATACGCATCCTTTGATGTATAAATATAAAGGCGTTCACATGTTCCCTCTTTGCGAAGCTGTGCATAGTCGGATGGATATTCGATTTCGTTGGAGAAATTATCAATGTCAAATATTTCCACACCGGAAATAATACATTTTTGCAAGTTCTCGTCGATAAGCGGAGATGAAGAATCTTTGTTGGTGTCTGATGTTGCTTCAACATAGTTCCCATTTTCATCGTAATACCCGGAGCTGTATTCAACATGTTCATTGGTGATGATATATTGCTCACCGTTGTTATTAACTGTACCAACTTCGGAGCTTGAAGCATCTTCTGTATCTGATGTTTCTGCGTCATCATACAGTTTTCTGACATACACTGTATGCCCTGTACTTAATATGGTGCTGCTTCCATCACCGTTCTCAAAAGGAGCCGGATTTTTGTATTTCGTTGCCTTTTCTTTTTGCTCGTAGCGGTATTCCCCATCAATATTGGTTGCTTCCATATAACCGTTTTGGTCACAGTTATTTGGTGTTCCAACAACAAGTTTCGTCAGTACGGGCTTTCCACTGATTATTTGGCTTCCTCCGCTTGTATCAACACCTCCTGTGATGTTGTGTTCAGCAGACGATGTTTCTGACTGACTAATGCTTGGAGTTGCAATAGGTGTCACTTCACTTACTGCTATCTCGTTATCTTTCTTTTTGCATCCGGTAAAGCAACTGCAAACCAATGTGGCTGCTAAACCAGCAACAACTGCTTTTTTTAAGTTGCGTTTCATAAAAATAGCCCGCTCCTATCACAGAGCGGGCATCCTCCCTTCATTTTATATTAAGAACTCATGTATGCTTCTGGATTCACTTGTGTTGTTCCTATGTATTGCTCAAGATGAAGATGCTCACCAGTACCGCCCGTTGAGCTATAGCACAGTCCACTCCATCCCGTTCTGCCAATCACCCCGCCAGCGGGAATTGTGTCTCCAACACTCCATGTGATTCCGGGGGTTAAGTGCTGATACAAGACGAATACACCGCCACCAGTTGCTTCACCATAGTACACAAAAACAAAGTTTCCGCGCTGAGCATTGCCATTGTATTGTTTAATGCCATTAGGAAATCCATCTTGAATTCCAACAACAATTCCTTGAGACGGAGCAATCAATTGTCTTTGTACTATGCCGGGGGCAATATCCGTACCATTGTGCGCTATTCCTCCACGAATAACGCCAAGAGAAGAAGTAATTGTGCTTTTCCAACCAGACCAAGGACCACCAATAACAGCAGGAGCATCATATAAAGTATCAGCAGGGTGAGATGCATAGAATTGGGTAATCAGTCCTTTTAATGTTCCGCTGATTACCATACCATACGAGCCACTTCCCATACCGGATGCAGGTGCATCGGGGTCGTAATCAAGGTCTGCATTGTCGCCGAATAGAGCTTCTTTTATATTATATATTTCTGCCATTTTTGCCACTTGAGTATCAAAAACGTCGACATCTGATATATCACTATCGTTTTCTTTGTCATCTGTAATTTCAAAATAATCAAGGATATACTTTCTGGCTCCTTCAGATGGTGAATATTGATAAGAAACAGAAATTGTTGCTGTTGTATATCGTTCTTCGTGTGGAATTTTAATTGTTTTTTTATTTGTTACTGGGTTTCCCGCTGCATCAAGTTTTGGAGTTCCATCTAAGTTTTTGACTTCAATTATAACCTCTTTTTCTTCAGTCCATGTATTAACAACTTCTTCTGTTTTATAAGAGCTTTTAGTTTTAACTTTCCAAATTTTGCTTTTTTCCAAATCTTTGGCTGCTGCTACCATATCTTTGACATGGAAATGTAATCCTTCTTTATTTCTGCTGCTATAACTTTCACCGGCCATTATATAAAAAGTCCAGTTCATATAATTCCGTTCTTCGTACATTTCGGGGTCAACAGATGTATATATGTGCTCTTCTGAAATTTCCTCATCTAAGGCTTTTTGCTTTAGTTTCTCTACTTCCTTGTTTGCTTTTTCAAGAGCTTGGTCGTTATAATCCGTATACGCTTTACGGAAATATTTATTTAATACGGCAACCATTGTATTTGATGTTCCCGTATAACCGTAGAAGTTCACATCTTGTGCAGCGGCAACATCATCTCGATATGCTTGCGAGTAATCACTGGGTTTTCCTGTCGTTAGAATGCTAAAAAAATCATCAATCCCATTTGACAGTTCCGCTTTGAACTCCTCCCACCCAAGAGTTATCGAATCTACGGACTCTGTTACTGCCGCTTGAACAGATTCCTCAATTGAGCCTGGCAATTCCAAGACAAAAACTGCACAAAACATAACAATCATCAAGGGTATGCTTAAAATAAAAAGTGCAACCAATACAATTTTGATAACTGTCATTGGATTTTCAAGAGCAGTTTTCGCGGCACCAAGGTAGTTTCCGGATGCAATCTGTCCTGCTGCTTTTTTTACTGCTTTTGTATCTTTTACAGCCGAGTTGACTGTTCTTTTTGCCGCATTAACGCCGCTTCTTGCAGCACTTGCAATGCTTTGAGCATCGCTTCTGGCATCATCTGCCATGTTTCCAGCTCCTGCGGCATTGGTTCCAAAACCAGCCATTGTACTTTCCTCCCATCTTTTTGATTTACTGCTCTTAGCTATACCAAACTGGTATATTTCCATCTTACGCCATCGCGGAGGCGGCAGTTTTTGTAAGACACCGGCACATAAGTGCCGGATTTTAATGTTGATTTATGGTTATTGTTCCGAAGAATCGGTTTTTTTCTTGGTTTCTCGTGTGTCAGACCCGTGAGCGTCTATTTGCTTTTTTTTCCAGTCGGATGAAGCAGACGACGTATTGATGTGTCGCTTATCTGTTGCTGAAGGAGCTTTCACTTTTTCTTGGCTTTGTGGTTTTGCTGAAGCCGGAACACCTGCCTGAGGCGTTCTATTTTGTGATTGCGTTGTCTGTGCGCCCATTGTTTCAAGTTGATGCTCTGTTACTGCTGTGCCACCACCAGAGGCATCTCCAGTTTCCATGGCCGCTGCGCCACTTGCAATGATTTGATGGGATTTTTCGCCAATTTCCTGCGTTTCATTTTTGTTACTGTCGTGCGTAAAGGTAAATGTGTTTCCACCATCGTTCTCCTTTACGCGTTCACCACTGGCATCTTTCACACGAGCAACGGTGACAGTATCACCCTCACGATTAGCGTAAAATTCGCCAGCCTCACTTCTAACAACAGTTGCACCATCAGAGAGAGTTCTTGCCTTGTAAGTTTCTTTTCCTACGGACAACTTGCCGTTATTTGTGTCGATTTCAACTTCTCTAGCAACCATGTTGCCATCGACTTCTTTTGTCATAGTTGCATAGACCTTGCCTTCTTCCGCACGGACACTACTTACCTTTTCATCTTTGTCGATTGCACCTTGGTCAGCGAGGTCTTGCTGAATTCCAGCACGAACATTTACAGTGTTTAGATTTACAGAAGCTTGTTCTTTTTCTTCTGGCGTTATAGATTGTATAGTGGGTGTTGCAGAGCTCCCAGTAGATTGAGTTGTTTCTGGGGTAGATGCTGTAACAGCTTTATACTGCTGTACCGCCGCAACGCCTTCCTGACGTGTTTTTTCGGTAGCCGCTTGAGTATTCGATACCAATGTGTCTTGAATACTGGGCGTATCATTAGAGCCTTTACTAAAGGCTTCTGTAGCAGCAGCCGCTGCTTGTTCATCGTTTTGTCCAGCTACGTTATCGACTTGGAAAGATTGAGTGGTCCGTGCAGGTTCAGGGATATTACTACCATCGGCACCCTTAGTTTGAATAGCTTCCCAACTCGCATTTCCAGTCTCTTCATCGATGCCGGTTTGACGCAGTTCAAATGTGCCTTTTCCGTTTGTAAAGGACACACTTTCTCCGGTAGGTGAAATTTTCGTTGTAGATGTATCGCCAGTAGCTACAATTCCAGATTCTCCTTTAGCAATTCCTACGGACATAATTGTCGTTCCTGTGTCATCACGTTTTACAGCATTTGCATGTAGCTGGTTCCCATCTGCAGTAATACTTTCAACGGCAGAATCTTGCGGTATTGCATTTGTTTTAGAAAGCGAATGCTGAGCTCCATCAAGGCCACTTTGACTGTTAAGTTCAGCAATGGCTTTGGCTTGCTCTTGTTCAGAGCTTGCATTTGAGAATTCATCAATTGCGCTTGATGTTGCTTTTACATCATCCTCATAAAGGTCGTCAATCGAATTTCTTCCAGAAAGTAAGTTCCCATCATTTGTTTGTACACTTGCCATATCTTGCTTCTGTACCTCAGAGGTATCAGAATCCAGTAAGGCAAGCTTATCATCGATATCGTCAGGGACTATACTGATATTGGTTTCTTCTTCGTTTGTATGTGCAGCTTCTTCTGAAAGAGTAGACTCTGAATCTTCTGCGGAAGGCGTTTTGCTTTCTATCGCATCGTCATAACCATCATCGTTAAGCTCATACAAAGGTTCGTTTTCTTTCATCTTTTCATTGAGCATGCCTTCTACACTCAGCTCGCCATTTTTATCATCTGTAAATGTAGCTGCTGCGGCTTTTGCAGAGCTATCATCGTCATTGTCGGCGTCGTTTTTAGATGTAAGAAATTGTTGAGGAATTTGATTTTCTTTGAGAATATCTGCATCATTTTCATCTTTAACCTTAGTTGCTTCCCAAAGTTCTTTTCCGTCTCTACGGTCTGAATCCTTTTGGGTGAGCTTATAGGTGCCTTTTTCTGTTTTAAGAGTTGCACTTTTACCGTCAGGAGAAACATCCAGCTTTGAACTAGCTCCAACAGCTCGAAGCTGTCCACCTTCACTTTTTAGCTCAACTTTGCTGCGATGTATACCGCCTGCGTTGTCTTTTTTGTAGGTGTTGGCATACAATTTCCCGTTCTCCGAAGAGAATCCTTTGACTTTTGTGCCTTTGGGAACTATGTTTTGGTCTGCCAACATATTTGCAACGCCGGTTTTGTTACTATTATTTTCATTTAGCTTTTTCAAAGCTTTTTCTTGTTCTTTTGGTGTAGTCGCATCCTGCCAAGCTTGGGTATCTTTTTGTGCTATACTTACACGTCCATTTTGCTTATGGGTTTCTGATTGCTTTTCACGTAATTCTCTATTTGTTGCTGTTGATTCAGCGTTGTTTGGTGTGTATCCCTCAGGCTTACCTCCTGCTACTTCTGCCTTTTTTTCATTAACCGCATTAGTAATAGCATTTTTTGTTTTTCCGCCAAATTCTATTACGTTTCCGCCAAAATCTACTGCTTTTCCAGCTATGAATTTTCCTCCCTTAGCCACTTCTTTGCCTAGCCACTTTCCACCTCTATAAGCGGTTCCGGCAGCATCTACTGTGGTTTTGACAGCACCAGCGATATCGCGACCAATATCCATACCTGTCCGAGTTACTTTCAATCCGGCGGTCTGCATCATATCATCCAACCGTTGTGCGATTTTCAAATATGCATAGGTTAAAAGAGCCCATGTGACGAATTCGTTTACGCTTTTTCCGCTCATGTCGTTTGCCAGTGTTGTTTTTGCCACACCAACAACCCATATGTTTAGGATAAGCAAAACGCTTTGTGCCCAGAATGACTCAAACCAGTTTTTTGCCGTTTGCTTTGTTCCTTCTGTGACTGCCGTAGAGAATGCCAAAGGTGAAAGCATGATAGTAACAATACAAATAATGTATCGTTCTGCACATTCGAGTGCTAACTTAATTAAGTTCCATGCTATTAAAAGCATCAAAAAAACAACAACAAGTAATTTTGGAAGTTCTGTGATTTGGTAAGTTTCTGTTGCATCTCCTAGATTTGCAATCATCTTTCCTGTTGTAGCAAAGCTAAATACGCCGCCTTCCCCTATCATTCCGTCAACTAATGCGCCAGACAATGGGGCAATAATCCTATTAAAAAATAGAGTAAGAAGCGATTTACCTGCTACAGTAAGAATGATTCCGAAGATTGCATTCCAAATCAAACGTGATATGGGTTCCAATTTTTCTCCATTTGCTAAATCTACAAAATAAGTAATAATTATGCAAATGATTAGGGTCCCCGCAATCATATACGCAATAGCTGCTATTGCTTGGCTAAAGAAACTGCCAACAGAACCATCTGCATCGTTAAATCCCGGAAGATAGCTCACAATTTGGACCGTATTCATCCTTGTTATAGTAAACAATGGCTCTATAACATAATCTGCCAATCCCAAAACAGCATTTGCCAAACCTGAGATAACTAAGCCAAAAGCATTTGCTACAATATCTGTAACTCCTGCAAATGCAACGCAACTGCAAATTAAAATAGCCATACAAATTGCAAATAAGGCTCTTTTTGCAATTTTTTTATGACGATATTGTACAGTTAAAGTA
>ERZ1034876.257-NODE-257-length-34573-cov-63.250275_pt1 | contig 34573 bp, 52 predicted proteins | sample MGYA00520698_ERZ1034876 | MGnify/ENA primary metagenome ERZ1034876 (study PRJEB33766, sample SAMN09781723) | gut metagenome | biome: gut microbiome | host: Homo sapiens | place: Madagascar | study: EMG produced TPA metagenomics assembly of the PRJNA485056 data...
CCGACGGCGGGAGAAACGGGGTTGGGGGTTGCGCGCGAGGATTATCCCGGGCGCGGGACGCGGGCGTGATCGACGCGCCCGCGCGGAGGACCGGCCCAAAAAACTGAACAAGCAGCGCCTGAGCCTTTGCGCCTGAGCCATGACCACCCCGAGAGGGGCGGCGGGTTCGGGCGCTTTTTGTTTTCCCCGGCGGGGCGCAAGGAGGTGAGCGACGTGGGACGGGAGGCGATGATCCGGGCGGACATGGAGTCCGTTGGGACGTACAGCCCGATCTTTGACAAGAGCATCAAGCAGCTTGCAAAGCTGGAGCGTGAGCTGGCCCGAGCGGAAAAGACCTGGCGGGCGGCGGGCGGCCAGATGGTGGCCCAGCTGGTCAACAAGACCGGCGGGGCGTACACGGCCAAAGACCCCAACTATGCCATCGTGGACCAGCTGCGCCACGACGTGACCAGCCTGCGCAATCAGCTGGGTCTGACCCCCACCGGGCTCAAGCGGGCGAAGCAAAAGACGGCGGCCATGGCCACCACCGGTGACAGCCCCCTGGAGACCCTGCTGGCGGCGGCCCACGCCTATGCCCAGGAGCACGCCGGAGACTATCAGGCCGATGTGGACCAGTATGTGGAGGCTGTGCTGTCCGGCGCAAAGCCCAGCTGCCCGGAGATCGTCCAGGCCTGTGAGCGGTATATGCGGGACATCCAAAACCCGGCCTGGGAGCTGCGGGCGGAGGTGGCGTGGGACATCATCGCCATCATCGAGACCACCATCTGCCACCAGCAGGGGGAGTTTCTGGACGCCACGCCCCTGCGGGGGACGCCCTTTTATCTGCTGCCCTATCACAAGTTTATCGTCCTCAATGTCATGGGTTTTTACAAGTCCGGCACCCAGGAGCGGCGCTTTAAGGAGGCGCTGGACTTTGTCCCCCGGAAAAACATCAAGACCACCTTCGCCGCCGCCCTGGCCTGGGCCATCGCCCTGTATGAGCGGCGCAGCGGCTCCAAGGTGTACGAGGTGGGCGGCGCGCTGAAGCAGGCGCTGGAGGGATTTGACTTTTTGCGGTACAACCTGCGCCGCCTGAAGATCACCGTGGACGATGACCCGGCCGGAGGGCTGCGGATCATAAACAACAACATGGAGCGGAGCATCACCGGTGACGTGGGAGAGGACGGCTATATCTCCATCAACGCCCTGGCCAGCTCCACCGACAAGCAGGACAGTTTTAATGCCAACATCATCATCGCCGATGAGATGCACACCTACAAGAGCGCAAAGCAGTATCAGGTGCTCAAGGATGCCACAAAGGCGTACACCAATAAGCTGGTGATCGGCATCTCCTCCGGCGGCGACCTGGCTACCGGGTTTTGCGCCAAACGTGTGGAGTATTGCCGGAAGATTTTAAACGGCTCCGTGTCAGGGCCGGAGGCGGACAGCATCTTTGTCTTTATCGCGGCGGCGGAGGCGGATGCAGCGGGAGAGGTGGACTACACCGACCCAAAGATCATGGAGGGGTGCAACCCCGGCTGGGGCCAGAGCATCCGGCCCCAGGAAATGATCAACGACGCGGCCCAGGCCAAAGAGGACCCACAGCTCCGCCCGGAATTTTTACAGAAATCCCTCAACGTCTTTATCGCGGCCCTGCGGGCCTGGTTTGACGTGGAGGAGTGGCGGCGGTCGGACAGCCGCTACAACTGGAGCCTGGAGGAGCTGGCCCGGCTGCCCATCCAGTGGTACGGCGGCACGGACCTGTCCAAGCTCCACGACCTGACGGCGGGCTGTGTGTTTGGCCACTATCAGGGGGTGGACATCCTGATCCCCCACTGCTGGTTCCCCCGGGCGGCGGCGGTGGTCAAAGCCCAGGAGGATGAGATCCCCCTGTTTGGCTGGGCGGATGACGGGTGGCTGGATATGAGCAACGATGCCGTGACCAATCACAGCGACGTTGTCCGATGGTACAAGGGCCTGCGGGACCGGGGCTTTAAGTTCCGGCGCATCGGCCACGACCGCAAGTTTTGCCGGGAGTACTTCATCGAAATGAAGCGGGAGCATTTTAGGATCAAGGACCAGCCCCAGCTGTTTACCCGGAAAAGCGAGGGCTTCCGGTATTTGGAAGCCAGTGCCAAAAAGGGGACGCTGTACTACTGCCACGCAGAGCCCATGGAGTATTGCGTACAGAACGTCCGGGGCGTGGAAAAGGCGGATGACATGGTGATGTATGACAAGATACAGCCCAACCTGCGCATCGACGTGTTTGATGCCGCCGTGTTTGCGGCGTGCTCCTATCTGGAGGAGCTTGAAAACGTGCAAAAGGAAAAAACATGGTTTGGGGAGGGTGAAGCGAATGCCTGATCTGTGGCATGGCGACTGCCTGGAAATCCTGCGATATATCCCAGACCACAGCGTGGACCTGGTGCTGACCGACCCGCCCTATGGGACAACGGCCAACCAGTGGGATACGCCGCTGGACCTTGCGGCCATCTGGCCGCAGCTACGCCGGGTGGGCCGTCCCACGACCCCTGTTTTGCTGTTTGCGCAGCTCCCGTTCCTGATTGACGTTGCCATCAGCAACCGAGCAGAGCTGAAATACGCCTGGGTCTGCGAGAAAGGCAATGCAACTGGATTTTTAAACGCAAACCGTGCCCCCATGAAAGCATATGAGCAGGTGCTGGTGTTTTACCGGGAGAGGCCGAAGTACAACCCACAGATGGAGAAAGGCGACCCATACATCAGGCACAGAAAAGGCGAAAAATGCTCGAATTATCACGGGCCGTTTGACGATATCGGCACGGTATCGGACGGGCGCAGATACCCCAGGGATATCATCAGCAAGGACAAATGGTCCTGGGCAGGGGAAACTTTGGTCCACCCCACGCAAAAGCCGGTGCGTCTGCTGGAGTATCTGATCTGCACCTATACGGACCCGGGAGACACGGTGCTGGACTTCACCATGGGCTCGGGCAGTACGGGGGTGGCCTGTGTGCGGACGGGGCGGAATTTTATTGGGATCGAGCGGGATGCGGACTATTTTGCCACGGCCCAGAAGCGGATCGCAGAGGCCGTGGAGATCAAGAAGCTGGAGGACGCACAGACCACAATCGGAGGGATGTAAATGAGCAAGCGGAAAAAGTCGGGCAATGCCGTGAGGGACAAGCCCGAGAAGCGCAGCAGCGTGGGGTTTGTGCTGGGCTCGGGCTGGGGCAGCCTGTGCTGCGCCGGGTATACCCGGCTGGCGGACAACCCAGAGGTGCGCATGGCGGTGGGCCGGATCGCTGACCTGATCAGCTCCATGAGTATCCGGCTCATGGAGAACACGGACAGCGGAGACGTGCGGGTGCGCAATGAGCTCAGCCGCCGCCTGGACATCGACCCCAACCCGTGGATGACCCGCAAGACGCTGGTGGCCTCCATCGTGTGGACCCTGCTGCTGGACGGCGGGGGCAACGCCGTGGTGTGGCCCCAGACAAAGGACGGGCTGCTGGAGGCCCTGATCCCCGTGCCGCCGGAACATGTGAGCTTTGAGCGGGACGGCTGGGGCTATCGCATCCGCCTGGGCGGCGTGGCGTATGACCCGGCGGAGCTGCTGCACTTTGTGGTCAACCCGTCCACCAGTCAGCCCTGGCTGGGCACCGGATACCGGGTGGCCCTGCAGGCGGTGGTCAAAAATCTGCGTCAGGCGGCGGAGACCAAAAACGCATTTTTATCCAGCGAATGGAAGCCCTCCGTCATCGTCAAGGTGGACGGCAACAGCGAGGAGCTGACCACCGTGGCGGGCCGGAAGCGGCTGACCGACCAGTATCTCAAGACCAGCAGCGCCGGGGAGCCCTGGATAATCCCGGCGGAACAGATGGAGGTGGTGCAGGTCAAGCCCCTGAGCCTGAACGACCTGGCTATCTCGGACAGCGTCAAGCTGGACAAGCAGAGCGTGGCCGCCATCCTGGGGGTGCCGCCCTATGTGGTGGGCGTTGGAAGTTTTAACCAATCCGAGTGGAACCATTTTGTGGCCACCACCATCATGCCCATCGTCCGGGGGATCGAGCAGGAGCTGACCCGGAAATTATTGATCTCCCCCCGCTGGTACGTGGCGATGAACCCGTGGGCACTATACGCCTACGAACTAAAAGACCTGGCCAGCATCGGGGCGGATCTGTATATCCGGGGCGTGATGACGGGTAACGAGCTGCGCAACTGGCTCAACCTGGCCCCCATGGATGGGCTGGACGAACTGGTCATCCTGGAGAATTTTATCCCCCAGTCTATGATCGGAGACCAGAAAAAACTGAAAGGAAACGGAGGCGGCAGCGGAGATGGAACCGAATAACACCCGCCCGGAGCAGCGGACCATGGTGCCGGTGCGGGGCGGCTTTACCGCCCGGGATGCGGGCGAGGACATGTACATTGATGGCTATTTCTCGGTTTTTGGCTCCCCCTATCAGCTGTGGGAGGGCTGCGAGGAGGTGATCGCCCCCGGGGCCTTTTCCGACACCCTGGGCGGAGACATCAGGGCGCTGACCAACCACGACACCCGCCTGGTGCTGGGCCGGACCAAGTCCGGCACCCTGACCCTGCGGGAGGACGGCAAGGGCCTGTGGGGCTCTGTGCAGATCAACCGGGAGGACCAGGACGCAGTCAACCTGTACCGCCGGGTACAGCGGGGAGACGTGGACCAGTGCAGCTTTGGGTTTTACATCGAGAGTGAGACCCGGGACGTGCTGGAGGACGGCACCGTGCGCTACACCATCAACAAGGTGCAGCTGCTGGAGGTGTCGGTGGTCACGTTCCCGGCATACGAGGAGACTTCCGTCTCCGCCCGGCAGCGGGCGGAGGACCAGGTAAAGGCCAGGGAGCTGGCGGAGTGGAAAGCCGCCACCCTGGAAAAATTGAGAGGAGCGTGAAGCAAATGGCGCTGAAAGCATTGCTGCTGAGAAAAAAGATCGACGATCTGACCCGCACCCTGGAGGAGCTGAACCAGCGCATGGTCCCTCTGTCGGAGCGGACCGTCCAGCTGGACACCAGAGAGGCGGAACTGGAAGAGGCGGTGAAAGAGGCCAAAACCAAAGAAGACCGAGCCGCCGTCCAGGCCCTGTGCGATGAGTTTTTACCCCAGCAGACGGAGCACCGGGAGAAGGTGCAGGCCCTCCAGAAGGAGATCGACACCGCCACCAATGATAAGACTTCCGCCGAGGAGGAGCTGCGGAGCCTGGAGGCCCAGACCCCCAAGGCAGCACCCGCACCCAACAACAACAACGACCCCCAGACGGGGGCGGTAAGAAAGGATGAGTACTATATGCCTAACTTGCAGACCCGGGCCTTTGCCGGGATGAACCTGGAGCAGCGGAATTCCTTTGTGGCCCGGGAGGATGTGCAGGCCTTTGTGGCCGATTTCCGGGCCCGCTTTTCCGGCGGCCAGACCCGTGCGGTGAGCGGCGGGGAGCTGCTGATCCCCCAAGTGATGCTGGACCTGCTGCGGCCCCGCATCGATGAGTACAGTAAGCTGATCAAGTATGTCAACCTTATGCCGGTGAGCGGCACGGCCCGCCAGCCCATCATGGGCACCATCCCCGAGGCCGTGTGGACGGAGGCCTGCGCCGCCCTGAATGAGCTTAACTTTTCCGTGGACGCGGTGGACGTGGACGGCTATAAGGTGGGCGGCGTGATCCCCATCTGTAACTCCCTTCTGGAGGATGTCCCCTCTCTGCTGGCGACGCTGATCGAGAGCATGGGCTCTGCTATTGGCATCGCCCTGGACAAGGCCATCCTGTTTGGCAAGGGCATAAAAATGCCCCTGGGCATCGCCACCCGCCTGGCCCAGACCAGCAAGCCCAGCGGCTACCCCGACTCTGCCCGGAGCTGGGTCAACCTGTCTCAGTCCAACGTCATCACCATCCCCAGCGGCTCCACCACCGGCCTGACCCTGTTCCAGCAGATCCTACAGGCATCTGCCAACGCCAAGGGCCGGTATTCCACCGGGACCAAATTCTGGGCCATGTCCGAGGCCACCAAGGTAAAAATCCAGGTGGAGGCCACCAACGTCAACGCCGCCGGTGCCATTGTGTCCGTGCTGGACAACACCATGCCGGTGCTGGGCGGCGACCTGGTGGTGTTTAGCGACGACATCATGCCGGACAACACCATCATCGGCGGCTATGGCGATCTGTATCTGCTGGCGGAGCGGTCCGGCGCTGCTGTGGGCTACAGCGATCAGCCTCTGTATATCCCGGACCAGACGGTGGTCAAGGGCCGGGCTCGGTATGACGGCCAGCCGGTGATCCCCGAGGGCTTTGTGGTCCTGGGCATCGGCGCTGCCCCCACCACCAGCGTGGACTTTGCCCCCGACCATGCCAACCCCGCCGTGGCGGCCCTGTCCGCCCTGAGCATCGGCGGCCTGACCCTGACCCCCACCTTTGACCCCGCCACCGACAGCTATACCGCCGCCACCACCAACGCCAGCAATATGGTGTCTGCGGTGCCCGCCGTGGGCGGAGCGGTGGAGATCACCAGCGGCGGCAAAAAGGTGACCAATGGCAGCTCTGTCACCTGGGCCAGCGGGGCCAACTCCGTGGCCGTTAAGGTGACCAACGGCGGCCAGAGCAAGACCTATACCGTGACGGTGACCAAGTCCTGAGAGGAGGCGTGAGCCGTGGACAAGACCGACAAGGATGCGCTGCGGCTGACGCTGCTGCGTGCTGATCTACAGCGCACCGGGCTGGACCTTCCCGGGGACAGCGACTATCTCCCCTTTCTGCTCCAGGCGGCAACTGCCCGCCTGGAGCGCCAGGGCATCCGGGACGATGACAGCGCCGACTACACCCAGACGGTGGTGGGCACGGCGGCCTGGATGTACCGCAAGCGCATCAATGGGGAGGCAGAGCCGGAGTATCTCCGGCGGCTGCGCTTTGACCTGCTGCTGGCCCGAGGGCGGGCGGCCCGGACATAAGGAGGCATGGACGACATGATCTTAGACAGCGGAGCCGTGACCATCTGCGGGGTGTCCTCCACAGAGGGGGAGGGCCCCAGTCCGGTGTATACCATGGTGCCCAAGCTGACCGCCCCCTTCGGGGACCGGGTGGTGGGAGCCACCCGCTACTATGCGGCGGCAAAGACGGGGGCCCAGATCGACCGGTCCATCCGCATCTGGCGGGCGGACAACATCGCCGTAAGGGACCTGGCCCGGATCGGCACCACCTGGTATCTGATCCACAAGGTGACCCAGACAACGGACAGCGACGGACTGCTGGTGACCGACCTGGACCTGGAGCAGCGGGACGGCAACGTGTGGGAGGCGGAGCATGGCGACGATACGAGTGGATGAGCTGGACCAGCGGATCGCTGACGTGCTGGACAAATATCGCGGCATGGTCCGGGACGGCATGGAGGATAAGATGGAGGGTTCCGCCGCCATCGCCATGCGCATTGTGCGGGACAAGTCCCCCACCCGAAAAGGGAAATATAAAAAAGGGTGGAAGCTATACCGCGAGAAGGCCAGATTTAAGGGCCAGCTGCAAACCCTGATCGTGTACAACAAGCTCCTGTATCGTCTGATCCATCTGCTGGAGTTTGGGCACCAGACCGCTAAGGGCACCCGGACAAAGGCATATCCCCACGTCCAGCCTGCGGCGGACGCAGCGGAAAAGGCCCTGATCGTGGGCATCCGCCTGGTGATTGAGGAGGCAGGCCTGTGACCTATCAAGAGCTATATGACATTTTAGCCCAGACGGGGCTGCCCATGGCCCTGCACCACTGGGAGCATCCGCCCAAGCCCCCCTATGGGGTGTATTACGACGACTATACAAACAACTTTGCCGCCGACAACATCGCCTATCACGTCATCCAACACGTTTGGGTGGAGCTGTACGCCCCCCGGCGCAGCCGGGAGGCGGAGGAGAAGATCGAGGCGGCGCTGACGGGAGCGGACCTATATTGGGACCGCTCCAGTGACTACATTGATAGTGAGCGCCTGTGGCGCACACGGTATGAGATGGAGGTGTAAACAACCATGGCAAACGATGGAAAAGTGAGATTTGGCTTGACCAATGTCCACTACGCGGTGATGTCCACCAGCGAACAGGGCGTGGTGAGTTGGGGGACCCCTAAGCGTATCCCCGGCGCGGTGAATCTGGATATGGCCCCGCAGGGCGACACCAATACGTTTTATGCGGACAACACGGCCTATTACGTAAGCACCCGGAACGACGGCTATCAGGGGGACCTGGAGATCGCGCTGGTTCCGGCCGGCTTTGCGGTGGATGTGCTGGCCGAGAAAGTGGACAGCACGGACAAGGTACAGGTGGAGTATGCCAACGCAGAGGGCAAGCAGTTTGCCCTGCTGTTCCAAATCGGCGGCGACGCCACAGATACACTATTTGTGATGTACAACTGCACATGCAGCCGTCCCAACACCACGGGCAAGACCCTGGATAACAGCAAAACGCCCAACACGGAAAAGCTGACCATCACCGCCTCCCCCATGGCGGACGGAAAGGTGAAGGCCAGGACCACAGCAGAGACCACGGAGACCGTGCGGACCAACTGGTTTAAACAGGTCTGGGTGCCCGGCACGTCGGAGGTGTAAGCCATGGCAGGACTTACTACGACTGTTACGGTGGACGGCAAGGAGGTCACTTTTCGGGCCTCCGCCGAAATCCTCCGTATGTACCGCTTTAAATTCCGGCGGGACGTGTTGATCGATATGCAACACATCGGGCAGGATATGCAGCGCAAAAAAAAGACTGGGGCTGATATCCCAATCGAGAGCCTGACCATTTTCGAGAATATCGCCTATATTATGGCAAAGCACGGGAGCAAGGACGCTGTGCCGAACAGCCCGGACGAATGGCTGGATGAGTTTTCAACTTTTTCCATTTATGAGCTGTTTCCCGTGATCAAGGCGCTGTGGGATCGGAACGAGGAGGCCCTGGACATCGCAAAAAAAAATCTCGCGCCGTAGATCGGCCCATCACTACGGCGCTGGTGATGCTGCGGGCATTGAGACTGGGGATCTCCCTGCGGGACATGGAGCTTGTCACCATCGGCATGATCAACGAGATGTACGCCGAGGCGGCCAACGACACCCTGGACTGGCCGGAGCTGGCCACCCAGGAGGACATGGACCGGTTTTGACGGGGACGGCGTAGGGGCGGCCTTTGGCCGCCAGGAATCCCTCAGTCGCCTACGGCGACAGCTCCCTTTGACAAGGGAGCCAGCCCTCTCTGTAGGGGCGGCCTGTGGCCGCCCGCCGATGACGGATGCAACACCGGCGGGCCGCTGGGGACAGCGGCCCCTACGAAAAGCCACGAAAGCGGGTGTAGGGGCGGATGTCCTCATCCGCCCGTGGACAGCCCTCTCAGTCAGCTGCGCTGACAGCTCCCCAGGAGGGGGAGCCGAGGACGGGGGGACGGCGGGCGGACACAGAGGTCCGCCCCTACGGCGTATTTTGCGGGACGATTTTGTCGGAGGCAACAAAATCGTGTTTTGCCTGGTGGGCTGGCGTGGACCAGCCCACCAGGGAGAGCATGGGGACGGGGGACGGAATCCCTCAGTCACGGCTTCGCCGTGCCAGCTCCCTTTGACAAGGGAGCCAGCCCTCTCAGTCAGCTGCGCTGACAGCTCCCCCACAGGGGGAGCCAAGGGACGGGGGACGGATCGCCACGTCGCTGCGCTCCTCGCAATGAAAAAATGAAAGGCGGTGAAAATATGGCAAACAACATTAAGGGCATCACCATCCAAATTGGCGGCGACACCACCAAGCTGGACAAGGCCCTGGCGGGGACCAACAAGCAGATCAAGACCACCCAGTCGGAGCTGAAGGCCGTGGAGAAGGCGCTGAAGCTGGACCCGGGCAACACCACATTGCTGGCGCAAAAGCAGCGGCTGCTGGCGGACGGGGTGGGACAGACCGCCGAAAAATTAAAAACCCTGAAACAGGCGGCGGAGACGGCGGACGAGGCCCTGGCCCGGGGCAAAAACTATGAGGCAAAGTATGAGCCCCTGCAGGCCAAAGTGGAGGAGACCACCAAATCCCTGCAGGCCCTGGTGGCCCAGCAGGGGGACATGGAGGCGGGCCTGGCCTCGGGCAAGATCTCCGGGGAGGCATACGACAACTATAACCAGGCCGTGGCCGCCACAAAGCAGCAGCTGGCCGATCTCCAACAGCAACAGAAGGACGTGGAGGAGGAGTTTGCCGGGGCAAAGCTCAACCAGCAGCAGTATGACGCACTGCAGCGGGAGATCGTGGAGACGGAGAGCAGCCTAAAGGACCTGACCAAACAGTCCAAGGAGGCGGAGTCCAGCCTTAAAAAGATCGGGGACACGGCGGGGAAGGTTGCGGACAAGACCAAGGGCATCTCTACTGTGGCGGCTGGCGTGCTGGCCGGGGTTGTGTCTACGGTCCCGGCCACGGAGGAGCTGCGGGACACCATGGCCGTGCTGGCCACCAACGCTCAGGAGGCCGGAGTTGGGATGGACACGGCGGAGACCGCGCTGAAAACCTTTAACGCCGCCTCTAACGAGCTGGACAGCTCTCTGGAGGCGACCTCTAACTTATTGCAGGCCGGATTTACGGAGAGCAACCTGCAAAAAGCGGTGGAAAACCTCACGGGGGCCTATCTGCGTTTCCCGGACACGCTCAAAGTGGAGAGTCTGGCGGACAGCCTGCAGGAGACGCTGGCCACAGGGACGGCCACGGGGCAGTTTGGGGAGCTGCTGGACCGCCTGGGCATCGGCGCGGAAAACTTTTCGGCCGGGCTGAGCTCCATCGCTACCGAGGCGGACCGGCAAAATTACGCACTGGATACCCTGAGCAAGGCGGGCCTTGCGGAGACCTATGCCGCATGGCAAAAAAACAACTCCGCCATTGTGGAGTCCAGGGACGCAAGCTATGAGATGCAGCAGTCCATGGCCAGGCTGGCGGAGACCATCCAGCCGCTGGTGACGGACGTGGTGGAGTTTGCCACAACGTTATTAGACTCTTTTACAAGTCTCCCCGTGGGGGTACAAGAGGGCATCTTAGCCTTTACCCTGCTGACGGCGGCGATCAGCCCGGTGGCGGGTGCGATCAGCAGTGTGATGGGGACAATCAACACGATCACCACGGGATTTGGGACCATGTCCACCACGATCAGCGGCCTGACCGGGCCGGTATCCTCTGCCTTTGGGGCATTCACGTCGTTTTTGGCGGGGCCTGCCGGGGTCGTTGTCCTTGTGGCGGCGGCAGTTGCCGGGATCGCTGTGATGTATGAGCACTGCGAGTGGCTGCGGGACGGCCTGGACCAGTTTGACAAGTGGGTGTCCGGCGTTTTTGCGACAGATTTTACAAAGAGCTTTGGGGCCATTGGTGAGGTCATCAACGCCTGGATGCACAACATGCAGGCGGCCTATGAGGGCGTTAAGGAGATATTCGGCGGCCTGGTGGATTTTGTCAACGGCGTATTTTCCGGCGATTGGCAGCGGGCCTGGGAGGGCATCGTCAAGGTGTTTGGCGGCGTGATGGATACCATGGTGGCGGCGGCAAAGGCCCCATTTAACCTGGTCATCGGGCTTATCAATGGCCTTATTTCCGCCGCTGAGAGCGCCGTCAACAGCGTGGTGGACGCACTCAACTCCATCAGCGTGGATATCCCCAAATGGGTGCCCGGCGTGGGTGGCAACCACTACGGGATTAACATCGGACACGTCAAGGCCCCCAGGGTCCCCTATCTGGCCCAGGGCGGCGTGGCCCGGGCAAACAATCCGTTTCTGGCGGTGGTGGGCGACAACCGGAGAGAGGACGAGGTCATCGCCCCGGAGACGGTCATCAAGCAGTGGACGGTGCAGGGCATCCAGGAGAGCGGCCTGCTGTCCGCGGCCCGGGAGAGCGGGAGCCGCACCGGCGGAAACGCCACCATGCAGCTGGACGGGCGGACCTTTGCCCGGCTCATCTATCCCTATCTGCAGGCGGAGGCCCGGCGGATGGGCACGACAGTCAAATTGTGAGGAGGCGGCAGACATGGCCGGGATGATGTATGTGGTGATGGACGGCGTGGAGTATAAGGTCCGGGTGCGGGCGGACAGTCCGCTGACGGAGCGCTTTGAGCTGCGGGACGGGCCCAACGCCATGACCATGCTGGACGGCTCGGAGCGCCGGGACCTGCTGGGCACCTATTACAGCCACACCCTGTATGTGGAGCCGGACCCGGCCCACCCGGAGGCATACGACGATTTTTTCCGGGCGATCTCCGCCCCGGTGGATGACCACCTGATCGTCATGCCCCACGGACAGGGGGAGATGACCTACCGGGCAAAGATCACCGGGGGCAGCCACAACCTGCGGGGCACGCTGGGCGGCCGGCGGTGGTTTTACGGGCTGCAGGTGGGCTTTGAGCCCATGGCACCACAGCGGGAGGCGGAGTGAGGACGGGGGCGGAATCCCTCAGTCAGCTTCGCTGACAGCTCCCTTTGACAAGGGAGCCTGCCCTCTCAGTCAGCTGCGCTGACAGCTCCCCCAGAGGGGGAGCCAAGGGACGGGGGACGGCGGGCCGCTGGGGACAGCGGCCCCTACAAAAGACGTGTAGGGGCGGATGTCCTCATCCGCCCGGGGTTTTGGGGAGGTGATGGACATGGCAAAAAATGAGCTGAGATATTTGGGCCGGGTGTATACCGTCCTCGGAGAGGGGACGGTGCATCTGGCCGTGTCGTTACTGGGAGACACCCTGGAGCCGGACACCCTGGACGTGGTGGTGGAGGCCACGGGGGCGGACGCAATGGCCCTGATGGCCTTTGCCCTGGACGACCCGGTGGAGCTGGTCCACCGGGGAGAACGGCTGCTGCTGTGCTATATCCAGAGCGTGACCCGGACGGGGCCCAAGACCTACCGGGTATATGCCACCAGCGGGGTGGGCCTGCTGATCCGGCGGCCCCACCGGGGCGGCATCTACACCGGGCAGACGGTGGACGACGTGCTGCCGGGCATCTTTGGCAGCATCCCATACCGGTGCAAGACGGGGCTGGGGCGGCGGCAGCTGTATGGCTGGCTGCCCTATTGCAAGCCCCAGGACAGCAGCGCCCGGGACAACCTGGCCAGCATCCTGTACACCATCGGAGGCACGGTGCGGGCAGACCGCAACGGGGTATTGATGATCGTGCCCCTGTGGGACGGCTACAGCAGCGCCCTGGGGCTGGACAAGCTGGGGGACAGCGCAGCGGCGGCCATGGATGGACAGGTGACGGGGATCTCTGTGACCGAGCACCAGTACCTGGAGAGCAAGGAGACGGTGGACCTATACGAGGGGGCCACCGCGGACGGCTATGAGGTGGTATTTGATGAGCCGGTGCACCACCTGGAGGCCACAGGCTTTGCCATTTTGGAGAGCGGGGCCAACTATGCGATCCTGGGGGCCGGATACGGCACGCTGGTGGGACACAAGTACACCCATATCACCCTGGCCGTGACCCGGGACCTGAGCCCGGGCCGGACAGAGAACATCGTGGCGGTGGAGGACAAGTATCTGGTGAGCCCCATGGCAAGCTCCGCCGTGGCGGACCGGCTAGCCAACTATCACAGCCACAAGGAGACCATCAGCGCCCCGGCAGTGTATCTGGATGAGCTGCCGGGAAACCGGGTCTATACCGCCCACCCCTATGACAAGGTGGCCCTGGGTGCCTGTCTCACTACGGCGGACATCACCTTGAGCGTCCACCTGGCCGCCCAGATGGACATGCTGGCGGGGTATGTGCCCCTGGCGGACGATGAGTATTATGACACCGTGGAGCTGATCACACAGGACGGCGTTTGGACACCGCCGCCTGGCACGACAGGCGTTACAGCTGTGCTGGTGGGCGGCGGCGGCGGCGGTGACGGCGGCGGATATGGTACGGACGGCCAACGGGGCAGCGGGAGCGGCCCGGGGACCGGCGGCCTCGCCGGAAAGGCCGGCGCAGCCGGGAAGATATACCGGCTGGCTATTGAGCTTAAGGCCGGCGACACGTTTGCCGTGCACCTGGGCGCGGCGGGCGTTGGCGGCAAAGGCGGCGTAAACGGCTATAGCGGGGCGGCCACGGCGGCCCCCACAGCCGGGACCGCCGGAGGAGACACCACCTTTGGCGTGTACAGTTCCGCCAGCGGCTCCGCCACGGAGTCGGGCTGGCTGGACCAGGTGAGCGGGCAGCGCTTTGGACGGCCCGGCGCGGACGGCGCAGACGGGGCAGACGGTGGCAAGAGCGGCAATAAGGGCGGGGACGTTACCTGGGCGGGCACAACCTACACCGGCGGCAACGCGGGCGCGTCGGGCAGTTCCGGCGGCGGAGGCGGCGGAGGCGGAGCTGCCGCCGGGAAAAACGGCTGGCCGGGAGCCAAACCGGTTGGCAGCACCTACGACGGCGGTCAGGGCGGCTATGGCGCAAACGCAGCGCTGGACGGCGCGGGCGGGCTGTCCTACGGCGACGCTGGGTCCGGCGGCCACGGCGGCGGCGGTGGCGGACAAGGCGGCAATGGCACCATCTCGGGCCTGGGCGGCCACGGCGGCGACGGGACAAAGGGCGGCGACGGCAAGCCGGGGGTCGTGCTGCTGTACTATCGAAAGCCCCGGCAGACGGTGAGCGGCTGGGGCGTGACCAGCAAGAGACAGTGGCGGCTGGATAAGTATGGGCGGCGGTGCATTGTGTAGGGGACGGAATCCCTCAGTCAGCCTGCGGCTGCCAGCTCCCTTTAACAAGGGAGCCAGCCCTCTCAGTCAGCTGCGCTGACAGCTCCCCCACAGGGGGAGCCAAGGAACGGGGGACGGATTGCCACGTCAGGGCTGCGCCCTTCCTCGCAATGACAGGGTATCGAGGGCCTGTCATTCCGAGGAGCGCAGCGACGTGGGGATCCGTATCTGCGGACGATGAAGGAGGTAACAAATGCCAACGATAGAGGAACGACTTGCGGCGCTGGAGACCAAACTGGCCGCCCTGACGGACACAACGCCCACGACCTATTACGAGCACCAATACTCCGGGGAGGAGATCGACGCGGCGGTGGGCAGAGCCCTGACCGGCGGAGCCCTGGACACCAGCGTGACCAACGTCAGCAATCAGCTGGGGACGTTTGTGAGGCCAAATTTGCTGGATAACTGGTATTTCGGGCGGCCGGTGGACCAGAGAGGGGGGATGCTGCAACTTGCGGGCACAATGCTCTACTCGGACGCTGCATGCACACAGGCAATGTTCCCGAGCACAAAAACAACGTCAATTATTAAGGTGAGCGACATTGCAGCACACCCAAGCGATAACAGTACTGTATATGTCAAATTGGCTGATTGTGTGCGGGGGTATACGGGCTCTTGGCTCTATGGGATAGATAGATGGTTCCTTGGTGGAGAACCATCCAACGTCATGGAGATTACAGACGAAGGTATTCATGTATCATACACTCAGCCTGGGTGGAATATGATACAAAAGTTAAAAAATGTCCTTTGTAAAGGGAACACCTATACATTTTCAGCTGTAGTCAAATCGACGCTTCCAGTTAGGCTTGTTGCTTCTTGGGGGGACAATAGGTATTTTTACAACGAAGGTTTTCCTGCAACTAGTGAATGGGCACTTGTTACTATAACCGGAACTGTCCCAAATAACGCAGAAATCGCATATGAACAAGTGGTATTTCAACCTTTAGGTTCAGTCGCAGGTACTATGGACATTAAGGCCGCCAAACTCGAACTCGGCCCCACCCAGACGCTGGCCCACAAGGAGGGGGACAAGTGGGTGCTGAACGAAATCCCGGATTATGGGGAGCAGCTGCGGAGGTGCCAGTGGTATTCTTTGGTACTTCCGGGAATCTATTGGTTGCCGCAAAACGCTGATGGCACCAATCGTCTCACAATTCCAATCCCGGATATGCGCACCATCCCCGTTGTTACCTATGAGCCAGCTGACGGGAATACAGGTACGCTGTACTACGACGCAAATCTTGCACAAAAGAATGCCATCCAGTTTTACGCCATCGGAGTGACTGGAATCTGTGGCGTAAAAAATATCAGGATATCCGCTGACCTATAAGGAGGTAACAACATGGAGTTGAAGCTGCATGGGGCCGAAGACCCCCCGAAAGACGAAATCGGCTATCACTATTCCATCGGGTATTATGGCAGAGAAACGATGGAATGGCGGATTGCATTTTATGACGAGGACACCGATACGTTCTATTTCAACGAATTGGATGGCCCGGGCCGTATTGACCGGAGAAGCGTTATCTATTGGGCAAACCTCCCGTCGGACTATCCTATCAATGAGGAGGACTGAGTATGAACGATTTTGAGCTCCCAAAGAGCCGGGTGTATATCCTGACGGACGAGGCCGGGCGGGTGCTGCGTCTGGAGGGGGAGTACAGTCTCCCCGCCGACCTGACCGGCTGGACCCTCATCGAGGAGGGACCGCCCTGCGACCGGCTTAACCTGGCGCAAAGCCACTATCTAGACGGCCCCCTGTACGACTACCAGGGCCGCCCCCGGTACCGGTGGGACGGGGTGGCCCTCCAGGCCATCGACTACGACGCGGAGGTGGGAGTTTGAGTGAGGCGATTTTGGTGGCTATCATCACCGGAGTGACCACGCTGGGCGGCGTGCTGATCGCCAACAGCCGCAATCAGGCAGTTACCGACGCTAAGCTGTCGGAGCTGACCCGGGAGGTGCGAGAACACAACAATTTTGCTAAGCGCATGCCGGTGGTGGAGGAGCAGATCAAGGTCATCAATCACCGGATCAAAGACCTGGAAGAAATTGAAAGGGGGTGAAAAGTATGGATAACATCGGAATCGCCAGCGTGGCGGCCATCACGGTCATCTGCTATCTGGTGGGGCTGTGCGTCAAGGCTGTGCCCGGAGTGAAGGATAAGTACATCCCCACCTGCTGCGGCGTGGCCGGGGCGGCGCTGGGCGTGGCCGGGCTGTATCTGGACCTGCAGGACTTCCCCGCCCACGACCCGCTGACCGCTCTGGCCGTGGGCATCGTGTCCGGGCTGGCGGCGACGGGCGTGAATCAGGCCGTGAAGCAGCTGGGCAAGTAAGTTAGGAGTTAAGTGAGTTAGGAGTTAGGAGTGATGAGATAGGAGTTAACTCATCACCGAGAAAAACATAATTGGAAACAGAAAGGAAGCATGAAAATGAACACCAACACTTTGTATGACATCTACAAGCTGAACCACGAGACCGAGGGCGAGGACCTGACCGTCTCCATGGCTAAGTTCCAGGCCGCCAACCCCGGCGTTCTGCCCCACGAGGAGGCCAAGACCCTGCGGGAGTTTGTGGGCAAGCACGGCAAGACCCTGGCCGTGGCCTATCGCAAGGGCAAGGCGGCCTTTACCGCCGTGGCCGAGGTCCTGGAGGCCCAGGACAAGGAGGCTCAGGAGGCCGCCCAGTGAGGCTGCACAGAGCCCTGCTGACCCACAACGACTGTTACCTCCGGGGCCGGACCATCCGGCCCCAGGGGGTGATGGTCCACAGCACCGGGGCCAATAACCCGTGGCTCCGGCGGTATCTCGCCCCGGATGACGGGCGGCTGGGTGAGCCGTCCCCCCGGCACTGGAACCAGGGCGGCGTGGGGGCCTGCGTCCACGCCATGATCGGCAAGGCGGCGGACGGCTCCGTTGCCACCTATCAGACCCTGCCCTGGACCATGCGGGGGTGGCACTGCGGGCGGTCGGGGAATGATACCCACATTGCCTTTGAGATCTGCGAGGACGGGCTGACCGATGAGGGCTATTTTCGGGCGACGTATCAGGCCGCCGTGGATCTGACGGCCTACCTGTGTCAGTTCTATCACCTGGACCCCCAGGCCGACGGGGTGGTGCTGTGCCACAGCGAGGGCTATGCCCGGGGCATTGCGTCCAACCACGCCGACGTGATGCACTGGTGGCGCAAGTTTGGCGTGGACATGGATGACTTCCGGGCCGACGTGGCGGCGGAAATGCGGGGAGGTGATGACATGATGGATGCACATGTACGGCAGATCGTCCGGGAGGAGCTAGTTGCCTATCATATCCGGCTGGCGGAGCTGCCGCCCAGCGACTGGGCCAGAGATCAGCTGGCCGCCGCCGTGGCCGCCGGGATCACCGACGGCAAGCGGCCCAGAAGCTTTGCCACCCGGGAAGAGGTGGCGATCATGGTGCGCAAGGCGATGGAGGGCAGAGGTTGAGCAGTTTGGCATCTGAGATGCTCCGGGACAGCAAGCGGCGGCTGAGACTTTGGCAGACCGCCGCCCTGGTCCTGGGGCTGCTGCTATGGCGGGAGCGGCTCAGATAGCCCGAGGAGGGCATCATGGGCTTAGCAGAGTTTACCGCCCGGGAGTGCGACTATTTCCGGGCGGCATGCAACTTCACCGCCCCGGAGCGGGCGGTGTTTGACCTGCGGGTGCGGGGGTGCAGCATCGTGGAGATCGCCATGGAGCTGCACGTCTCCGCCTCCACCGTGGACCGGCGTGTCCGGTCCGTCAAACGCAAAATTGAGAGAGTGCTGTGAGGGCATAGTAATACCCCCGGGCCGTGTGCGGCTCGGGGGTGTTGTTGTTATCAGCAGGCCCAGGTCTCAATGGTGTGGGCGGGGATCTTGAGGGGGTTGGTCTCAGTCTCCAGGATACGGGCCAGGGCGGCGCTGTCCAGAGTGGGATCATCCGCGGCGTGGATCGTGACCCGATACCAGGAGGCGGTCTTTTCCAGGCGCTTGACGGTCTTCTGGGCCCAGGTGCGGACCATATCCAGATCGGTGCTGCTGACCCCCAGGGGCATCTCCTCGGTATCGGTGACGTAAGAGTAGTAGTACAACATAATTTTGTCCTCCTGGGCTGTGCCCCTCTTGATGGTCTTATTGTACCACCATAATAGTGGCAAGTCAAGGGGTTTTGCAAAAAAAAGCTGAAAAAATTCCCCGGGCCGTGTGGCTCGGGGAATCATGTTATTTGCGGGTGTACAGGCCCTCTGCCTGGGCCAGGAGGAGGCGGAGATAGTCGGGCGGCTGACAATATCCACGATCCCAATTCTCCACGTTACGGCGGGGGATCAGGTGGCGCTCCGCAAAGGCCCGCTGAGACAGGCCGGTGGCGGCTCGGATATCGGACACGGACAGGTGGGCCACGTCCCACACCTGCCCCAGCTCCTCCACCAGAGCCGGGTCCACCGGGGCCGCCTCATCCGCCCCGGCAAAGAGGGAGGACAGGGACCAGTCAGAGACAAAGGCGTCCCGGTCCGGGGTGGAGAGGGCCGCCGTGAAGGCGGCGTTAAATTGCTTATCGGTCATGTTGTTTGCGCTCCTTATCAAGTCGTTTGATTTTTTCGGGGATCGTTGTGTTGATCCCTCGTTTTTTGTCTGCCTCTGCCCAGCTCAGGCGGAGGCGCTGGCGGTGGCACTCCGGGGAGCAGGTGACGGAGCAGCTGCCCGGCGGGATTATTCCTCCGCAGATCACGCATATTTTTATTCCGTTTTGGCCCTGGGCCCTGCGGGCCTCGTAGTATCCGTTTTCTTTGGCCCATTTTTTGGATTGCTCCCGGTCTACGGCACGGATCGCCTCCGGGGCGCAATCCTTGCAATACTTTTGCAGGCCGCCCTCCACAACGTACTCCTTGCCGCACACGACGCAGTGGTCGATGCTGCCCAGGGGCCGCCGTGCCCCGGTCTTGCGCTGGGCGGCATTGCGTATCCGCTGCCGCTCCGCCCGACAAGTCGGGCAATACCAGGCCCGAGGGCCGCCGTCAAAGGTGGTTCCGCACTGGCGGCAGACCCGTGGGCGGATGGTGGTGGCACGGACGGCGGCGATGCAGTCCTCACATTTTGCCTGACCCTGGCGGGCCTGGAATAGCTTGCCGCAGACGATGCACTTTTTAAGCCGCATGGGGATCACACAAAGTACTCAGCGACCTGGCGGTCATAGGTAAACCAATTCCGGGCCTCTGGGTCAAACTCAAATCCGGCACGCTTGAGCTCTTTGCGGGCATTGTAGGTATAGCCGGACACGACCCAGCCCATCTTGCCATCACAAGCAACGACGGCACGATCCATATAGACCTTTTTGCCATTGATGACCTTAACCAGACCGGAGGCGAGCTTTTTGGTGTTGGAGATGGTCTCCTTAGCTTTGGCCCAGGCACGGCGCAGGCACTCGCTGAAGCTCAGGTGATTGACCCACCGCATAGACATCTTGCGCAGGGTCCAGGCAGCTTTCATGATCTCACTCTTATTGTACTTCATAATTTTTTCCTCCTGGGCTGTGCCCCTCTTGATGGTCTTATTGTACCACCATAATGGTGGCAAGTCAAGGGGTTTTGCAAAAAAAATTGACGTAAAAATGACGTAAAATTGACGTGGGGCCGTGGCGAAAATGGGGTAAACTGGTATCAGATGGAGGTGGTGGAGGATGGCAAACTATCCGCCCTATGGTTACAACACCCCGCAGATGGCCCAGGGACAGCCCATGCTGGGCCCGCAGGGGCAGCCTGGTTACATACCCCAGCAGATGCAGCAGATGCCACAGCAGCCCCAGCAGATGGCCCCGGAGCCCCGGTATATCGTCCGGCCTGTGGCAAGTGAGATGGAGGCCATGGCGGCCCCGACCCCGTTTGACGGCTCCGTGCTGCTGATGACGGACCTGTCCCACGGGATGATCTACGCTAAGTCCCTTAACTGTACGGACGGGACGGCCCTGTTTGGCCGGTACGCCGCCCAGGCCCCGGCCCCGGCGGAGCCGGCAGAACAATACGCCCCCATGTCCGCCGTGGATCAGCTGCGGCGGGAGCTGGAGGCCCTGCGGGCAGAGCTGCCCGGCACTAAGTCAGCCCCCAGCCGGGGCGGGAAGAAGGAGGCGGCGGAGGCATGATGGGCAACCCTCTCCAGATGTTGATGCAGGCGGCCCAGATGGGCCGGGACCCCATGGCGATGCTCCAGCAGATGGCCGGGAGCAATCCACAGGCCGCCCAGGCTATGCGACTGATGCAGGGCAAGACCCCACAGCAGCTCCAGCAGATCGCCACCAACATGGCCCAGCAGCGGGGGACCACCCCCGAGGCCATTGCCCAGCAGATGGGTATCCCCTTTAGGCGCTGACGGCAGCGCCCCTTATCAGGCGGCGGACCTTGACAAAACCCGCTCTCAACTGGATGCGTCCGGCGGGAGCGCGCGGCCCGCCGCGCAAATAACTGATAAGGAGACTACAACATGGATAACGATTTTGCAACTGGCTACGCCCTGGGCTCTGACTCCGCCTCCGGGGACCGCAACAACGGCGGTTTTTGGGGCGGTGATGGCTGGTGGGCCATTATCATCTTTGCCATGATCTTCGGCTGGGGCAACGGCGGCTGGGGCGGCTTTGGCGGCGGCAACGGCGGCGGTTATGCTGCTACTGCTGCCACCCAGGCGGACATCCAGCGGGGCTTTGACAACTCCGCCGTGATCGGCAAGCTGGACGGGATCAACAACGGCCTGTGCGATGGATTTTACGCCGTCAACAACGGCCTGTTGACGGCCACCAACAGCCTGAGCACCGCCATGATGCAGGGCTTTAACGCCCAGACCATCGCCCAGATGCAGGGGGACAACGCCCTGCAGGCCCAGCTGGCGCAGTGCTGCTGCGACAACCGGGCCGCCGTGGCGGATCTCAAGTACACCATGGCCACCGACACCTGCGCCGTGACCAACGCCGTGCAGACTGCCGCCCGGGACATCATCGACAGCAACAACGCCGGGACCCGGGCGATCCTGGACTATCTGTGCCAGGATAAGATCGCCACCCTCACCGCCGAAAACAACGATCTGCGCCGGGCCGCCAGTCAGGACCGGCAGAATGCCCTGCTGACTGCGAGCATGACGGCCCAGACCAACCAGATCATCGGCACCCTGAGGGCCCCCACTCCCGTGCCGGCCTATCAGGTGCCCAACCCCAACGCATACTATAACGGCTGCGGCTGCAACAGCGGCTGCGGATGCTAAGACTTCGGGGGCGGTCTGAGGGCCGCCCCCTGAACAGAAGGAGTGTGAGACTATGGCTTGCAGCAATAATCCCTGCCGCCTGTGCAAGCGGCTGGTGATCTCTCAGGCCGTCACCTACGCCAGCGGCGTGCTGACCATCAATCTGCCTGCCGGGGCGTATGAGGACGGTCAGCGCTATTGCATGGTGATCGCCCAGGCTATCCCGGCGGATGCGATCATCGGGGCCCCCGTGGTGGTGACCATCGGCACGGGTACGGTGCAGTATCCCCTGACTAAGGCCAACTGCGCCCAGGCCGTGGCGGCCAACCTGCGCACCAGGACACGGTATCCCGTGTGTGTGTCCACGTCCGCCACCGGCGGGACCTTCCGCCTGCTGGGGCGTGTATGGTGCGCCCCGGACAACCGACTGAGCGCCATTGATGGAGGTGCAGCTGTATGAGGAGAGCAACCAGGATGATGCTGCTGGACCGGGATCGTGAGCGGGAGCGCCGCCGGGAGCGTGAGACCAGGCCCACCATGGGCGGCGCAGATGCCTCCGTGCCCCGGTATCGGGAGATGGATCGGATGGCCGGCAACCGGGTCGTGAGCGGCCACAGCGAGAGCACCTATGTCCGCCCGCTGGACGTGGAGACAGCGGAGGAGTGGGCCGCTGACATGGAAAACGAGGACGGCACCCACGGCCCTCACTGGAGCATGGACAAGGTGCGTGAGTTGATGGCTCAGCGTGGGATCACCTGCCCGCTGCCCGACTTTTTTGCGGCCCTCAACGCCGTCTATAGCGACTATGTCAAAGTGGCAAAAAAGCACGGTTTGGGCGGCAACATGGACTACTATGTGGACATGGCGCTGGCCTGGCTGGACGACAAGGATGCGGTCCAGGACAAGGCCGCCGCCTATTATCGGTACATTGTCAAGCATTGATTTTTTCAGGGGCGGTCCGTGCTGGATCGACCCTGGAATTTTGCACAATTTTAGGACGTTAGTTGCACGTTAGTTACAAGTGTGTTACAATACAGCGCACAAATGCAGTGTTTCCAATGGTTTTCGCTCGTAAAAGAAATTCGTGGATTGAAAAATTTTGGTACAAGAAAAGCACAAAGTTGTTCGCTTTGTGCTTTTCTGGCGTTTATATGGATATTCTTCATAACTTTTTCTGTATCATTTATTTTGCACGATTTTGTGGTGTTAGTTACACTATGATACCTTTATCAGCTCACCTCGGAGGTAGTCCGGGGTGAGCTTGGTATAGTGGTCGGTGATGCTCTTATCGGCGTGGCCGATCATGCGGCGGATGGCAAGCTCATCGGCTCCGGCGGCGTGGAGCCGGGAGGCGAACGTATACCGGGCCCAGTGCGGGGTGGCGTCCGGGGCACCGATGGCCTGCATAACATCCTTAAATCGGAGGCGGTAGCGATCATCCGAGAGCGGTGTCCCGTCATCCTTGCAGATGATGGTCTGCCCGCCCTTAGCCAACCAGGCCAGCAGATAGGGCTTGATGCGAGGATGGACGGGGACGATCCGGTTGCGGCCTGCGTCCGTCTTGAGCCCGCCCACCAGATAGTCCCCGTCCGGGTGGTAGGCGGTGGGTGTCAGCTGCAGCAGCTCCGACACCCTGAAGCCCGTATAGCACAGGATCATGGCGGTGTCCGCCCACGGCGTGCCGGCGGCGGCCAGCTGCTGGAGCTTGCCCAGCTGGATATCATCCAGCCCGTCACGCTTTTGCCGGGCCTGGGCATGGGGGAGGTCCACAAATGCGGAATAGTCCTTGAGGATGATATCCCGCTGCATGGCGTACTTATTGAGTACCCCCATAAGCACCTTAATTTTTGCCGAGGTGCTGGGGGCCAGACCGCCCTCGATAGCCTGGTCAATGCAGCTCTGCCACTGGTCCAGGGTGATGAGCCGCATTTTGCGGTCCGCCAGGGGCTGCAGATAGCGCCAGGCAAAGCGGTGGACGGCGGCGGCGCTGTCGCTGATCTTGAGATAGTGCCGCTCGGACCACGCCGCATAGACCTGGGCAAGCGTCCAGTTTGCGGCGGTCTCTTCCGGGGCCGTGTGGGTGCGGCACCAGTCATCCAAGGCGGCCTGAGCATCGGCGGCTTTGGCGTGGTAGGACAGATAATGCTGCCGGATGCGGCCCCGCTCATTTCGGGCCGGGACACGGACGGCCCAGGGCTTGCGGCGGTTGCCCGGGAGCTTAACAATGCTGCCGGTTCCGTTGGCTCTCTTCATTGACTTTACCCTCCTATTAGTGTATAATAAGAGGGTAGTTTGATCCTCCATAGACAACTACCCTCTTGACGTGGATCGCTGGGTTACCGCCCGGCGATCTATTTTTTTTGCGCTTACCAGCAGCGGGAGCAGGCGGTGAGCCCGCGAGACTGCGCCTCGGAGAGCGTGATCTCTTTGGCACTGGACATATTGCCACAATCTGGCTTGCTGTGGTATTTGGAGCCGGTGGTGGAGACATACACCGTCTTTTCCGCTGCCTGATCCTTCGCCGCCGCTGTGTCTGCGGCGGTCTGGAACTTGTCATAGATGACCTTGCTGCTGTCTGCGGCCAGCAGATTGTCTCCGTTGGCGCTCTGGACGTAGACCAGGACGGTGTAGTCCCCCTGATCGGTCACGGCGCTCTGGGCTCCGGCGGCCAGGCTGACCAGGTCGGTCTGCACGTCGGACCAGTTGGCGGGCTTTGCGCTGCCGTCGCTGTCACTCAGACCGGGGACGGTGACCACGCACTCCACCCGGTTGTGGTCGGACACCTTGCGGATGCTGGAGACGGGATAGCCCAGGCCCTCCAGATAGGTCTCCACGCCGTCTGCAATCACGTCGATGGGTGCGGCCTGACTGCCTTGGGTGATGGTGACATCGGTCGTGGTGGACCCGGGGGCGCTGGTATCACTGTCTGTGCCGGTGTCAGCGGAGGTGGACACGGTGGACTGGGCGGGGTGCGCCGGTGCGTCAGATCCGCCGCTCAAAAATGACTGTAGCCAGATAAAGACGATGACAAACACCGATAGGATAATCGCCCAGACTGCAATTTTTACCAGCTTGTTGCTGGGGGGCTTGATACCGCCGGGTTGGTTGGGCTGGGTCGGGCTGTGATAGCTGGGGGTGTAACCGGTATCGGTGTCATCGTCCATAGTCTCCAGGTCGGTGTCCGGCTCGTAGTCGCTGGTGCTGTCTGCCTGGCTCTTGCTGCCCCATCCGGTGGTCTTGGAGTAGGACACGCCGGTGCCGGGGGCTCCGACGGAGGTGGTCACGCCACGCTTGGAGTTGACGGAGACGTGGGCCCCCTTGACCCCGGCGCTGATGCCCAGGCTGCCCTTGCCCACGTTGAGCCGGACGCCCTTGCCCAGCCCGATAGATTTGCGATATCGCATTCCCACGATATTCACTCCATTCAGATTTTGTTAAGATTTGGCAATTCGACGGGTTTCCCCTGGATTTTTGGAAGAGATTGCCATATAATGACGGCAACCCCACCGCCTGCGGGCTGTGTCCGGTGGCCGCCACCGCCGGGCATGGCCGGGGCGGTGGGGCCCACACATAAGCAAGACGGGATCGGAGGTTACCATGTGTCACACTGACTTGATGAGAGAGCTGGCCCAGCTCCTCCGGCAGTTGCCGGAGCGCGAACAGCGCCTGGTCTTGCAGCTGGCCCGGGGCCTGGCTGCCAACCATCCCAACCCAGGGGGCTGACCGATTTGGTCAGCCTTTTTTTATTCAGAGGGCGGGTCCGTCAGGGCCCGTCCTCTGTGTTGTCTGTGGGGGATTCCGGCGGAGCGACCAGCTCCCGGAGGTAGTGCTCCAGCATCTCCCACTGGTCCTCCCCCAGCCGGGCCAGCACCGACAAAAGCCGGCGCTTAAAATTATCGCTCTCCCCCGCCATGGCGGAAGAGACAAAGTCCATAATTTGATCGTCGCGGCTATGGTCCTGGAACATTGGGCCTCGCCCTGTCCTGAGCCACTCCTCACGTACATGGTGTGTTTTGCAGATGAGCGACGTGACTGCATCTATTGGGTCGTTGCGCCCGGTCTCATAATTTGCTATGGTGTTACGCTTAACCCCAATAGAGTCCGCAAACTCTTGTTGTGTAAGTCTGAGGGTGTTGCGCAGCTCTCTGATACGGTTGTACATCGGTATCACCTCCTGCCGTGACATTATAATAGCACACGTTTGTGCGTCTGTCAACAAAAATGTGCGTCTGTCAACAAATTAGGGGTTGACAAATGTGTTGTTGTGACGTATTATAGTCACAGAAGCACAAAGGAGGTGAGCAACACATGACGGCAAAAGAGCAGCGGATCAGTGAGACCATTGCCCGGCTGCTGCCCACCCTGTCCGAGGGGCAGAAGGACTGTTTTCTGGCCTATGCGGAGGGCATGGCAGCGGCGCTGGACACCATCAAGCCCCGGGCAACCTGAGCCCGGGAGAGGAAAAGGAGTGAACCTAGAAAATGGAAGAAAAACTGAAGAATCTGGAGCCCGACCTGCTGGCCCTTGCGGAGGCCCTGCGGGATATGCCCTGGGTGTATGCGGTGGAGATCAGACGGGTGGTCTACCCGTACATCCACTATGAGATGCAGGCCACCATGTCGGAGGACCCCGAGGGCCTGATGCGGAGCGTGGTGCCTGAGCACAGTATGTTTTGGCACAGACAGCGGGACGTGGGTCCCTGCACGCTGATCCTGGTCAATGATGATGACGAGGAGCGGGCCTATCGGGCTAAGTGGGGCCTGGAGCCCCTGGGAGCAGGCGGCGGAGGAGGCCACGGATACGGCGGCGGAAAAGGAGGTGCGCAAGGATGAGACCTAAGACCATCGAGACCCCGCCGGTCACGGATGAGGATATCCTGGCCCTGGACAACGTGCCGGTGTCCCTGGCCGCCCGGTATCTGGGCAGCAGCACCGCAACCCTGTATGAGGCCCTGCAGGACGAGCGGGTACCCTTTGGCTGGGCCGTCCAGCGCAACAGCAACTGGGCCTACCACATCAGCCCGGGCGGCCTGGTCAAGTATAAGCACGGGGAGCTGACCATGTACAAGCTCCGGGACGTGAGCAAGATCATCTGCGAGGACGTGTCCCGCCTGATCGACCAGCGCATGGAGGCCCTGGGCAAGCTGTCCGCCGCCCTGCTGGGAGCGTGAGGAGGTGTGACAAGTGGATAGCCTTGACAAGATGCGGGATTGCCCGTGTTTTACGCCGTGCGTGAGACGGCTGTATGCCGATACCCAGGTGATGCACACGGAGGTATATTGCTCCAACGAGACTATGTGCGCCAATTTGGCCCTGAGATTTTTTGACAATCCGGTTGAGTTTTGTCAGTGGCCCAGCGCGCAAAAAAATCCCCCTGTCGATAGCACCGACAAGGGGGAAGGGTGAGAAACTCACCGGACTACAAAGAGATTATAGCACAAATCACCGGACTATGCAAGAGGAGATGATCGACATGATGGAGGACGGGACGATCCGCTCGGGGCGCAAAAAGCCCTTTGTGGTCCTCTACCGGGAGGTGGCACGGGACGGACGGCTGTCGCTGTCCGCCCGGGGGCTCTTTACGCTTATGGTGTCCCTGCCCGAGGACTGGAGCTATACCGTGGCCGGACTGGCTAAGGTGGCGCAATGCAGCAAGTACCGGACCCGCCTGCTGCTGGAGGAGCTGGAAACCGTGGGCTATCTGGTCCGGGGCCAGAGCCACGGCGACGGGGGCAAATTTGGCCCCAATACCTACATCCTGCAGGATGAGAGCCCTTCGCCGTTGTCCCAAAACTCGGACAACGGTACGCCCAAAAAAACACCGTTGTCCGAAAAAGCCGTCAACGGTGAAAACCGTCAACGGAAAAAACCGTTGACGGAGAATTTGACCCTACATAATAAAGATAATACAGATAGATTAGATAATAATAACCCCCCTACCCCCCAGAAGGGGGGCAAGCGGGCCAGCAAATACGACCTTGCGGAGGACGCTAAGCCGATCCTGCGGGCCTATGTGGGCAAGGACGCGGAGCTGTATCAGGCCCTGGCCACGCTGATCGAGGTGCGGGTGGCAAAAAAGGCCGTCAACTCCGCCCGGGCGATCAAGATGCTGCTGACGGAGCTGGATCGTCTGAGCGGCGGCCGTCGGGAGGATAAGCTGGCGCTGGTGCGGCAGTCAGTCACCAACTCCTGGAAATCCGTGTTCCCCCTGCGGGGCGGCGGACAGGGACAGCCCCAGCCGGGGCCCACGCCGCCGGAAAAGCTGGGGTGGGACTAAGTGGCTGAGCTGCAGCTGGACCAGGCCAGCGTACTGGGCTCCATGATCCTGGCCCCGGAGATCATCGGGGACGTGGTGACCATCCTGACCCCGGAGGACTTTGGGGCGGGCGACCCCGCTGACCTGTTCCGGGCCCTCCGGGCCCTGTACATGGAGGGCGGCAAGATCGACGTGGTGACCGCCCTGGACCGGATGGGCCGGACGCCGGAGCACCAGAGCTATCTGATCTCCGTCATGGACGCCACGCCCACCGCTGCCAACTGGCGGGAGTATGTGCGGATCGTCCGGGAGCAAGCCCGGCTTCGGGCCCTTCAGTCCGCCGGGCTGGAGCTGGCCTCCACCGGCACCACGCTGGAGACGGCCCGGGACCTGGTGGCCCGGCTGGACCGCCTGATGCGGGACCGGCGAGAGGTGGAGTGCATGGACATGGAGGCCGGGATGCTGCAATTTACGGATGAGCAAGCCCGGCAACCGCACTATCTCCCGTGGGGCCTCCCGTGGCTGGATGAGGGGCTGACGGCGGAGGCCGGGGACTACATCGTCCTGGGCGGCTATCCGTCAGACGGCAAGACGGCCCTGGCCCTCTCCCTGGCCTATGCCCAAGCGGAGACCCGCCGGGTGGGATTTTTTAGCCTGGAGACCTCGACCTCTAAGCTATTTGCCCGGCTGTGTGCGTCGGTGGCCCGGATATCCAGCAGCCACATCAAGCGCCGGACGCTCACGGACGATGAGTGTGAGCTGCTGGCGAGCAAGTCCGATGAGATCAGGGCCCGCAAGCTGCAGTTTGTCCGGGCAAGCAGCATGACGGTGGAGGACATCGGGGCCTTTGCCCGGGCAAAGCAGTACGACGTGATCTATGTGGACTATCTGAGCCTGATCCAGGCTCAGGGGCGCACAGAGTACGACCAGGTCACGGCGATCAGTAAGGGGCTGCACCGCCTGGCCCAGGACAACAAGATCACCGTTGTTGCCCTGTCTCAGCTATCCCGCCCAGAGCAGGGAAAGCCCAAAATCCCCACCCTGGCCAGCCTGAGATCGTCCGGTCAGGTGGAGCAGGACGCAGACGTGGTGATGCTCCTCTACCGGGAGGAGCCGGACAATATCCGCTCCCGTCGTATCCTGCACGTCGCAAAAAACAAGGAGGGCGTGACCGGGCGAGTGGCCCTGCTATTTGACGGGGAGACCCATCGATTTCGGGCGGACAGCTATCAGGATATCAAGTCCGCCGAAAAACCTAAGACTAAGCCGCAAGAGCCGGAGTATAAGCAGGCTGCACTGTACGACCTGCCCGGCTCCACGCCGGTGCCGTGGGAAAAGGAGGATAAAAATGGAAAATAAGGACAAAACGCCGTCTTATAAGATCGGTGTCACCGGATTTTTGGGAGTCGCGCTGATCGTGATGAAACTTTCCGGTATCATTAACTGGGCCTGGGTTTGGGTGCTGGCTCCGATTTGGCTCCCCGAGCTCATCGTGATCATTGCCCTTATGCTTTTGGCCATATATAAGCAGGGACGGAGATAAGGATATGGATAATATTTACTTTAATCGCACCGGCACGGCGGCCAGCGCGGCCCGGCAATTTGCACGCGCAAATCAGTCCCTTGCTGTGGATTGCAACACGATCAATGAGCTGTGGGAGCTGGATGCTCGCAGGATGGACTATCGCCGGGCGGCGGACTATCACCGCCGCAAGAGCCACCAGGCCGCCATGCGGCGGCACGGACTGATCCGCTTTGCCCAGGGCGTGGCCCTGATGGCTGCCCTGTGTGCGGTGGTCATGATGGTCTTGGGGTGAGCGGGGATGCTCAACAAGATCATCGTCATGGGCCGCCTGGGGCGGGACCCGGAGGTGCGGTATACCAGCACCGGCAAGCCGGTGGCCTCCTTCACCCTGGCCGTGGACCGGGATTTTAAGGGCCCAGACGGCCGCAGGGAGACGGATTGGCTCCAGATCGTGGCCTGGGACGCTAAGGCCAGATTTGCCCAGCAGTATTTCCACAAGGGCCAGCAGGCCCTTGTGGAGGGCCGTCTCCAGGTGCGGGACTGGACCGCAAACGACGGCAGCAAGCGCCGGGCCTGCGAGATCGTGGCCGATAATATCTATTTTGCCGGGGCCAAAGCGGCCCCGGCCAGCGAAGGGAACGCAGACGAGGCAACGCTACCGCCGCCTGTCCAGGCTCCGATGGCGGACATGGGCGACGATGAGCCGCTGCCGTTTTGATGGAGGAAAAACATGGAACTGAACGTAAAACTGGACCCGATGGCCTATCTGCCGGAGCAGGCGCACCCTACCGATGCGGGGCTGGACCTGAGAACACCCCACGACGTGCTGGTGATGCCGGGTGTGGGGGCCGTGGTCGACACGGGGGTGCATATCCAGCTGCCCGCAGGGACCGTGGGAATGCTGAAAAGCAAGAGCGGCCTTAACGTCAAGCACGGGATCGTGAGCGAGGGCGTGATCGACGAGGGCTACACGGGCACGATCCTGGTCAAGCTCTATAACCACGGCCCACGGGCGGTACAGTTTAGGCGGGGCGACAAGATCACCCAGCTTGTGGTGCTGCCGGTGGCGTACCCCGACGTGGTGCAGGCGGAGGAGATCACCGGCGGCCCTCGGGGGGATGACGGATATGGGGTGCCTGGGAGATGAAAATATTAGTAGCCTGCGAAGAGTCGCAAACGGTATGCAAGGCGTTTAGGGCTCGCGGACATGAGGCATACTCCTGCGATATCCTAGAGCCTAGTGGAGGGCACCCTGAGTGGCATATACTGGGCGATGCAGTCAAAGCTATCGAGGGGGGGGCAAGTAACGACCATGGACGGGCTAGTGCATGATGTTGGACAGTGGGATATGCTGATTGCGCACCCGCCTTGTACTTACCTCTCAAATGTTGCGACCCGGCAATATTCCCTGAAATGTAATTCACCGGAGAAAGTAGTGACTCGATGGGTAGATAGAGCAAATGCCGCTGTATTTTTCATGCAATTTATTCTCGCAGATGTGCCGAGAATTGCAGTTGAAAACCCTGTTGGATTTATGAACTCGTCTTATCGCAAGGCTGACCAGATTATCCACCCTTATTATTTTGCCGAAAGCGTTACAGATGACGAAAACTACCACGAGAAGCGCACTTGCCTGTGGTTAAAAGGTGTGCCCCCTCTCAAACGCATTTCGGATTTGCCTAAACCGCCGCCAATGTATATTTGCCAGGGCGAAAAGTCCAAGGGAAAGAAAATCGGATGGTGCGAAGGAATGAGGGGTTGCAAAAGCGAAGAACGGGCAAAAGCCCGAAGCAAAACTTTCCCAGGTATTGCAAAGGCTATGGCTGACCAATGGGGAGTGGAGGACACAGGAATTGAACACGGAAACTCGATATTACCCACTCCCTAAACCGGATATCGCAAAAGAGGAGGCAGATAAAAAGTGAAAAACGACACATTTGGCCTGTACGGCCCAGAAGATAGCAGGTACCTTAACCTGGTGGCCCGCCGGGCGAAGGAGGAGGGGATCAAGACGGCCTGGGTGGCCGGGCCCACGCCCGGCTGCGTGGCCTATGTGGCCGACACGGAGGCCGGGTGGCCGATGTGGGACATGACCTGTGAGGAGGACGTGGACTGCATCCAGCACACGGGTCCGTCCTGCTGTGCGGCGGCGGTGTTGTGGTATATCTACAGCCTGCCACGTGACCGGCGGGTGTGCATCATTGGCAGGGGCCATGCCGTGCAGAGGATGGATAGGGTCCTGCGCTATTATAGCTATGAGTTTGACCAGTGCAGCAGCACGGCCCTGGACATGGCCTATCGGGTGGCCCGGGCGGACATCATCATCAACAGCGCTGACGCTGTGACCGAGGAGGTGCTGGGTGCGGTGCCCGACTGCGCCACGGTCATCGACATCAGCGGCAGCATGGAGCCGCTGAGTGACCGGGTGGCGGACTATGTGCCCCGAGGCTATGTTGGCGGCTGGAACATTGCGGAGCTGCTGCGCCGGGTGCGGGTGCGGATCGAGGAGGAGCAAAATGAGTAACTTTGTCCAGCGCCTCCAGCGGGCACGGGACGCAGCCATGGGCGTGGCGGAGCGCTGCACCAGACAGTATGAGCTGGACTGTTGGCAGATCGCCCTAGCCAGATACGACAAGCTCAATCTGGGCTATCAGCGGATCATGGAGCTCACGGAGCTGCAGGCGCGGGTCCACAACGAGTACAGCGGGGCCGTGTTTGCAGGCCCAGAACAGGACGTGTACCGGGCCCACATGGACGCAGAGCTGGCCGAGATCATGCGGACCCACGCTGAGCGGATGATCCCATTTGAGCGGCGATATCCTGAGCTTAAGGCTGACGATTATGGGGGGCGCAAGCATGGCGTATAAGCGCAAGCGGACGTGTGATAACTGCGTATACTGGCGAGTGCTATCCGCTGCCGGATATAAGGGGCCGGGAAAGGCCTGCCACTATCTGCTGTGGACGGGGCAGCGCCGCAAGATCGCAAAGACGGGCCGATGCCTGTCCTGGACTGGTACCGGCGGCACCCACCAAAAGCATATCTTCCGGCTGTACCGGCCCGCTGAAAATAAGATGGGAGGAGATGCTGGCGATGGCTGAGTACATTGAGCGGACACCAGAGCTTATCCTTGCCGTTGGTGCCGGAGCCCTAGCGATTGAAGATAACAAAAAATACCAAAATAGACTTTACATGAACGGTGTCTTTAGCGATGAGGCGATCTCTTTCCCGCTAGCTGCCAAACTGTTGCGGAGTGTTAAGGCTATCCCTGCTGCCGATGTGGCCCCGGTGGCGCATGGGCGGTGGAAGGCTCAGATGGATAGTGAGAGGTCCGGCTTCCAGTTTCTTACGTTGCCCGATCAGATTGTGGGCTACATCTGCTCCAATTGCGGTGAAGAAGCGATCGAATACGTCGATGATTATTTTTTGCCAGACTATTGCCCCAACTGTGGGGCCAAAATGGACGGAGGCCCGGATGAGTAAGACGCTCAAGCAGACCCGGGCGGGGCGGCTGGTGTGCGCCGTGGTGTACACCACGCCAACCGCCGGGGAGACGGCCAGGACCCGGGGCCAAAAGCTCCGGGCCAGCGCCGCCGCCCGGGAAAAGCTCAATGCCCGCACATCGTTCCAAAAGCTGGAAAGAGTGCTGGCCGCAAATTTTGACACCGGGGACCTGTTTGTCACCCTCACCTATGATGACCAGCACCTGCCGGATTGCCGTGATGCGGCGGTCCGGCGGATGCGGTCCTTCCTCTCCCGGTTCCGGGCGCTGCGCCGGAGCCGGGGGGAGGAGACCAGATATGTATATATCACAGAGGGCTGCTATCCCGGTGGACGGCTGCACCACCATATGGTGCTTAACAGCACCGGTCAGGACGTGGAGGATCTCCGCAAGGCGTGGCGATGCGGACAGGACGTAGAGGTGATCCGCCTGACCATCGACCGGGCCCACAGCTATGAGGACCTGGCCAGCTACCTGACTAAGGAGCCCAGGGAGTGGGGACACCCGCGTGTGGGTGAGCGGACGTGGACACCGGCGCTCCACCTCCGTCAGCCGGAGCCGGAGACGGAGCGTGTCCCGGACTACGTCACCCTGGCCGCACCGCCGGAGGCAGAGGTTCTGGCCAACGAGGGCCCGATCCGCAACGGCTACGGGGAGTATGCCTGGATCAAGTACCTGCTGCCGCCAACCGATACTAACAGCCGCCGCAGATCTAAACGGCGGCGAATGCCGAAAGAATAGCTTTTCTATTCTTTTCGGGCTTGGGGGTAAGTATATCTTCTTCGTTTTCAAAACAAAAGGAGGAAAAAAGATTGCAAACAACGGCAAAGAGTGGTAAACTGATAGTGCAAGGCGGATGGGCTATGTGCCCACTGTGCGGCAAGGGCAAACTCCAGCGGGTCCTGCCGACAACGTCCGCCAAAAATCTCCCCCGGTATTGCAAACGCTGCCGCCGGGAGATCGTGATAGACATAGCGCCTGAGCCCGTGTCACATGACCAGCGCCTGAGCCTAGACTAACTCGAGAGGGGGTGTCGTGGCCCAGGCGCTTTTTTCGTCCGCCGGAGGTGATAGCCCGGGGGCGGAGCGCCACGGCCGTGGCCCATGGATTACAAGTCTAAGCGCTGGGCGGCCGCACGTCGTGCTGCCCTGCGGCGGGATCGCCACCAGTGCCGGGAGTGCAGCCGCTACGGCCTGGCGGTCAACGCCTCGGTGGTGCATCACGCCTGGCCCGCAGATGACTGGCCGGAGCTGGCCTGGACGGCGTGGAATCTGGTCAGCCTGTGCCCGGCGTGTCACAACGCCATGCACGACAGAGACACCGGCGCACTGACGGCTCGGGGCATGGCGCTCCGCCGTCGTGTGACCCCCGCCCCCAAGGGGCCCTCGCCGCACGCCCAGGGAT
>ERZ1034876.258-NODE-258-length-34510-cov-6.857873_pt1 | contig 34510 bp, 24 predicted proteins | sample MGYA00520698_ERZ1034876 | MGnify/ENA primary metagenome ERZ1034876 (study PRJEB33766, sample SAMN09781723) | gut metagenome | biome: gut microbiome | host: Homo sapiens | place: Madagascar | study: EMG produced TPA metagenomics assembly of the PRJNA485056 data set...
CGGCGACGGCGCCTTCGCGCCCGCAGGCACGCCTGCGGGCGCGGGCGCATCCGCCGGCATCGGCTCCGATACCGGCTCCAATGCAAGCGAGGATTCCGACATGTTCCCCACCATCGTCTTCGGCGACACCGTCATCGAACGCAAGGAGTACGTCGCGGCGCTCAAGGCGCAACACGGCGCGGCGCGGCTGTACTTTCGGCAGACGTACGGCGTCGACCCGGCCGAGGACGGCTGGGATAAGGCGCACGACGGCGAGGTCCCGTGCCGTTGGCTCGCGAGCCGTGCCATCGACGAACTGCGACGTCGGCACGCCGCGTACCTCATCGGCGTGGATCTCGGGCAGGTGGCCGACGACTCCTATGCGAGCATCGTCGCGCGCATGGAGGCCGTGAACAGCGGCAACGCGGAACTGAAATCGGACGGCGGCATCGTCTACGGCCGTACCGGCTTCGACATCGACAGCTACCTGAGCTACGAACTGTCCGCGTTGAAGAACGCCTATACGGGCGACGAGTCGAACCCCGGCATGAGCCTGTCCGACGACGAGGTGCGACGCTACTACGACGAGCACGACTGGACAAAGGACGGCGTCGACGGGAAGGCTCCGCTGGACGAGGTGCGCGGCAACGTGAAGGCGCAGATGCGGTCGGAACGTTACGACGAGCTCGTGAGCCAGCGCGCCGAAGCGATCGACGTGACCGACCTGCCATGGGACGCGCTGTACCGGTTCACGGCAGGCAGGCTCGGGTAGGACGGGTGTGACCGGTGCCGGCCGAAAAGCACCAGAACGAATAAGGCGGGTGTCCCGTTCCATACGGAATGGGACACCCGCCTTGTCGTAGGCCGCAGACCGGTTTGCCCGGTCTGCGCCGGTCTGGTGCCGACCGGGCGTCGGTTGGACGTCGGTTTGAGGTCAGTCGGCGGCAGTGAAGCCCTGCGGCTCGTCGCCGTCGGCGAACTTCGCCTTGTGCGCCTTCTTCGCGGCCGCGATCATCAGCTTGATGCGGTTGAGCTGGTTCGCCTCGGAGGCGCCCGGATCGTAGTCGATGGACACGATGTTGGCCTCCGGGTGCAGGCGGCGGATCTTGCCGAACATGCCGCGGCCGGTCACATGGTTCGGCAGGCAGGCGAACGGCTGCGCGCAGATCACGTTCGGGCATCCCTGTTCGATAAGCTCGAGGATCTCGGCGGTGAGCAGCCAGCCTTCGCCGGCCTGCACGCCGATCGACGTGACCTCGGCAGCCTTCTCGACGAGTTCGGGCATCGGATCGTCTTGCTTGAACTTGCCGTGAGAGGTGGCGATGGCCGCCTTGATCGGCGCGTTGTAGCGGTCGAGGCTCCAACGCATGAGCGCGTACAACGTCTTGTTGCCGCCGGTGCCGAGATACTTCTCGTTCCAGTCGGTGATGTACGGGCGCGTGGTCATGAACTCCATGATGCCGGGCACCACGGCCTCGCAATCCTGCGATTCGATGACGTCGACGACATGGTTGTTCGCATCCGGCTGGTATTTGACGAGGATCTCGCCGACCACGCCGACGCGCACCTTGCGCGGCACGTCCTTCAACGGCAGAGCGTCGAAGCTCTTCACGATCTCTCGGGCGAGCACGGGGTACGGCAGGTAGCGGCGCTTGAGCCACGGGGTCTTCGCAGCCGTCTTCGAGAAGCCGTGGTGTTCGAGCGCCTCGCGCACGATCACGTCCCACTGCTCGTACAGGCGGTTCGCCGCGCCCTTCTCCACCTCGTACGGGCGCACGCGGTACAGGCACTTCATGAGCAGGTCGCCGAGGATCAGCGCCTTGACGGTGCGGTGCAGCAGCGCGGGCGTCACCTTGAAGCCCGGATTGTCCTCCAGGCCCTGCGTGGAGATCGCGATGACCGGGATCTGCGGGTAACCCGCGTCGATCAGGGCCTTGCGGATCAGGCCGAAGTAGTTGGTGGCTCGGCACATGCCGCCGGTCTGCGTAATCGCGAGACACACCTTGTCTGGATCGTATTTGCCTTCGAGAATCGCGTCGATGAGCTGTCCGATGACCATGATGGCCGGATAGCAGGCGTCGTTGTTCACGTATTTGAGGCCAGTCTCCACGTCTTCGCGCGAGGCGTGCTTGAGGATGTCGAACTTGTAGCCGCCGGAGCGGATCACCGATTCGACGAGGGAGAAGTGGATCGGGCTCATCTGCGGGGCGACGATCGTGTAGTCCTTCTTCATGTCCTTGACGAACTTCTCGCGATGAGCGTAGCGGGACATGGTGGCGTTGTTGTGGCCGGACTTCTTGGCATTCTTGGCGTTCGTCACGCCGGTGGTGCCGTCCGAAGTGCCGTTCTTGCTGGCGACTGCGGCCTGCAGGTCGCGTTCGGCGGCACGCTTGGAGGCGGCGCGCATGGCCTTGGTGAGCTTCGGGTTGGCGGCCATGGTGCTGTCAAGCAGAATCTGGCGGCCGGGGGTTGGCGCGGTGGAGCCGGTCTTGCGGAATCCGGTGGACTTGGGGCCTTGCACGGCCTTGGCCGCGGCGGCTTCGCGGGCCTTGTTGGCTTCGCGTTCCTCGACGGCGGCCTTGAGCGAGCGCAGGCGGATCTTCGCCGCGCCGAGGTTGGAGACCTCGTCGATCTTGAGCAGCGTGTACACGTCGGCCTTGTCGGCGAGGATCTCGGCCACCTGGTCGGTGGTGATGGCGTCGAGGCCGCAGCCGAACGAGTTGAGCTGCACGAGTTCGAGGCCCGGATAGGAGGCGACGAAGTGCGCGGCCGCGTAGAGGCGCGAATGGTAGGCCCACTGGTTGGTGACGCGCAACGGCATGCGGTTGACGGTGACCTTGCGGTCGTCGACGTGGCGGAATCCGTTCGCGTTCTTCTTGCGCGGGTCCTCTTCGCCTTCGGACAGGAAGTCGGTCAGGTCGAGCTTCTCCCCCGGCTGCAGTTCGCAGATCGAATCCTCGGAGAGGACGACCATGCCGAGCGCGCAGATGGTTTCGGGGATGCCGTGGTTGATTTCCGGGTCGATGTGGTAGGGGCGTCCGGCAAGCACGATGCCGCGGCAGTCGTGCTCCTTCATGTAGGCGAGGGCTTTGAGGCCTTCCTGCTGGACGTCGTGTTTGAAGACCTTGTCTTCGGCGTAGGCGGCCTTGACAGCAGTTTCGGCCTCTTCGCGGCTGACGCTCGCCCATGCGAACTCCTCGACGATACGGTCGACCATGAGCTCGTGGTTGGCGAGGTTGAAGTACGGGTGCATGTAGCGCACGTCGGGGTCACGCAGTTCGGGCATGTTCGCGCCGACGACGAGCGGATAGTTGGCGACGACCGGGCAGTTGTAGTGGTTGTCCGTGTTGGGCACGAGGTTGTCCTCGTAACTGACGCACGGGTAGAAGATCGTCTTCATGCCCTTGTTGAGAAGCCATTTGATGTGGCCGTGCACGAGCTTGGCCGGGTAGCAGATGTTCTCGGAGGCGATCGATTCGATGCCGGTTTCGAACAGTTCGTGGCTGGAACGGCCGGAGATCATCACCTTGAAGCCCAGCGAGGTGAGCAGCGTGAACCAGAACGGGTAGTTCTCGTACATGTTGAGGGCGCGCGGGATGCCGATTTCGCCTCGGGTGGCGTTCTTGTCGGTGAGGCGGCGGTAGGCGAAGCAACGCTTGTACTTGTAGTCGTACAGGTTCGGACGGTCGGAGCGTTTCTTCTTGGCGTCGCCGCCGCGTTCGCAGCGGTTGCCGGTCACGAAGCGCGAGCCGTCGGAGAACGTGGTGATGGTGAGCTTGCAGTGGTTCTGGCACAGCTTGCACACGTCGCGTTCGGTGGTCATCGACATTTCGTTGAGGGCTTCGCCGGTGAGGATTGACGAGACGGTGTGGCGCACGCCGTCGACGACGATTTCGCCGGCGTGCGCGGCGGCGTTCGGCTCGTCGCCGGCGGCGGACTCCTCAGCCGCCGCCGCGTCGACGGAACGCCCGTCCGCGCCGACGTGCGCGTTGTCGTCGTCCGCGATGTCCTCGTAGTGCATGCGGGCGGTGAGGGCCGCGCCGAACGCGCCCATGAGGCCGGCGATGTTCGGTCGGGTGACTTCGCGTTCGGTGAGCAGTTCGAACGCGCGCAGCACGGCGTCGTTGAGGAACGTACCGCCCTGGACCACCACAGTGTCGCCGAGTTCGCCGGAATCGCGCAGCTTGATGACCTTGTACAGGGCGTTGCGCACCACGGAGTAGCACAGGCCGGCAGCGATGTCCTCGATGGAGGCGCCTTCCTTCTGCGCCTGCTTGACCGAGGAGTTCATGAACACGGTGCAACGCGAACCGAGGTCCACCGGATGGGTGGAAGCCAGAGCCTTTTGCGTGAATTCCTGAATCGTCAGGCCCATGGACATGGCGAAGGTCTGCAGGAACGAACCACAGCCGGACGAGCAGGCCTCGTTGACGGCGATTGAATCGATAACGCCATCGGTGATGGCCAAGTACTTCATATCCTGGCCGCCGATGTCGATGACGGCGGTGACGCCGGGGCTGACCATTTCGGCGCCACGATAGTGGGCCATGGTCTCCACCACGCCCTCGTCCAAGTGCAGGCCGGTGGTGATGAGGCCTTCGCCGTATCCGGTGGCGCAGGAGCGTGCGATCCACGCGCCTTCGGGCAGCTCAGACTGAATCTTCTTGACGATGTTGATGGCGGCGGTCAGCGGGCTGCCTTCGTTGTTGGCGTAGCTGGACCAGACGATTTCACGGTCGTCGTTGACGAGCGTGGCCTTGATGGTGGTGGAACCGGCGTCGATGCCCAGGAAGTGCGGGCCATGCGCGCCTTCGAGGGTGCCGATGTGGATGTGTTCCTTGTGGTGGCGCTTGTTGAAGTCCTCGCGGTCGGCCTCGGTGGGGAACAGCGGCGGCATGGTGGGCGTGTTGGAGGGCAGGTTCTTCAGCTCGTCCAAACGCTTCAGGATTTCGTCGCAGGTGTAGGCCTCGAAATGGTGGCCCTGATCGTCGGAATCCGTGTCGGCCTGCAATGCCGAACCGTAGGCCACATACAGGTGGGCGTCGGTCGGCACGATGAACTCGTCGACCTTGCCCTCAAGCGCGCGCTGGAATGCGGCGCGCAGCTCGGACATGAAGAACAACGGGCCGCCGAGGAAGATGACGGTGCCGTGAATCGGGCGTCCGGAAGCCAGGCCGGCGATGGTCTGCGTGGCCACTGCGGTGAAGATGGAGGCGGCCAAATCGGGCTTGGCGGCACCATCATTGATGAGCGGCTGCAAATCGGTTTTGGCGAACACACCACAACGCGAGGCGATTGGATACAGGTTCTCGTAGCTCTTGGCCATCTCGTTGAGGCCGGCGGCGTCGGTGTCGAGCAGCGTGGACATCTGGTCAATGAACGCGCCGGTACCACCTGCGCACGAACCGTTCATGCGTTGTTCGGGCGTGGGTTTCAGGTAGGTGATTTTGGCGTCCTCGCCGCCGAGCTCGATGATGACATCGGCCTGCGGGTATTCCTTGTCGATTGCCTCGGTTTCGGCGATGACCTCCTGAATGAAAGGCACATGCAGATTGTCAGCAAGCGCCAGACCGCCGGAACCGGTGATAGACAGGCGAATCGGTTCGTCGCCGCGTCCGAGGTCCACAAGCTTCTTGTGGATGTCGACCAACAGGCCGGCCACGGTGGCACGCACGTTGGCGTGGTGGCGTCGGTAATCGGAGAAGAGGGTGTCTCCCAGGGAATCGGACTGATCAAGCACCACGGCCTTGACGGTGGTGGAACCGATGTCCAATCCCACACGCAGGGGCTTCGGGTGTGAAGCGGGCTTTACGCTCGCGTCAGTGGCGATGTCAACCATGTGTTCCTCTTAATTCCGACTTCCGGGAGTGCACGCTTTGAGGCATCATGAACCGTTTCGGGACGGCTGGCAGATACCCTGCGGACGGCTTCGCCCGGCTACTTCTTATGGAATATTAGTCCGACCACCTGCCCAACATGGCACGAGGCGAGGCGATTTCGCTCACGGGAAGGCCTTTTCCCAACAGTTCCAACGATATTGCTGAGTGCGGCATTCCAGAACTGCTACTACGAGGCCTGTTGGCCTTCGCCGGCTTCGCGGTCTTTCAAATAGATTTCGGGGATATCTCGTTCTTGATCGTGGAGCTTGGCCCAGATGACCGGTTCGCCGGCTTCCAGAGACTTGGGCACATCGAGGATGCGCTGGTTTCTGGAGCCGCGGAATTGCAGCAGCGAGTCCTTCTGGTCTCTGAGGTAGCGGCCGTCGACGAGAATGTCGATGAGATGTAGCAATTCAAGCTTGTCTGGGGTTTCTCCGGGGCGCATGAGTTCTTCCCATGTGTAGCCGGTCCACGACCAGATATCTTTGGTATGACCGAATTCCTGGCGGATACGTTGTGCGAGCGGCACCAGCACGGGAGTGTTGAGGAATGGCTCGCCGCCAAGGAACGTAATGCCTTGCACCCATGGGGCTTTCAGATCTTCGATGATTTTGTCTTCAAGTTTTTGCGTGTATTCGTGGCCGGCTTGGAAATCCCAGATGGAGGCGTTGAAGCAGTCGACGCAGTGGAAGGGGCAACCGGAGACGTAAAGGGAGTTGCGCACGCCTTCTCCGTCGGTGACAATGAAGGTTTTGTAGTCGGCGATCATCCGCTTGGACATGCGCCGGCCATCCCATTGACCGGCTTTCGGATCGTTGGCAAGACCGTTGGAGGGTACGGAGGGGCCACGCCCGGTCTCGCCGGCCGCAAAGTCATGGCGCTTGGGTTCGGGCTTGGTCGTATGCAGCTCCGGCATGATTCCCTCCTTACGGAAAGCATTAGCTCCCGCTGGCGGGAGCTGTCCGTCATCAGACGGACTGAGGGTGGTCAACACCATAAAGGATGACCGCCCTCAGTCTCGCTTACGCTCTACAGCTCCCGTCAGCGGGAGCAAGTATAAACCCTACTTGGTCTCTTCGAACCACTCGCGAGTGGTTCCGTCATCCAGCGTCACACGACCGGTTTCGCCGCTCATGTGCTTGACTCGGTGGGCAATTTCCTCGTGACGGCCGTGCACCATCGGGCGCTGGACCGGGCTGCCGAGATAGCCGCAGGTGCGCTTGGTGACGTTGCACTTGTCCGGGTTGGAGTTACCGCACTCCGGGCACTTGAAGCCTTCCTCGGTCGGCTCGAAGTCGCCCTGGAAGCCGCACACGAAGCAGTGGTCGATCGGGGTGTTGGTACCCAGGTAGCCGATGCCGATGTTGTAGGCGTAATCCCACACGGCTTCGAGCGCCTTCGGGTTGTCCTGCAGGCACGGGTACTCGCAGTAGTTGATGAAGCCGCCGGAAGCGTAGTACGGGAAGTCCTTCTCGTAGCTGAGCTTCTCCATCGGAGTGGGCTGCAACCACACCGGGTAGTGGAAGGAGTTGGTGTAGAAGTCGTGATCAGTCACGCCTTCGATACGGCCGAACTTTTCACGGTCCATGCGGTTGAAGCGGTCGGTCAGGGATTCAGCCGGAGTGGAGTACACGGAATAGTGGTAACCCTCCGCTTTGCTCCACTGCTTGCACAGCTCGTTCATGCGCTTGACGATGGACAGCGCGAACTCCTTGCCTTCCGGATCCCAGCCGTGGTCGCGAATCCAGTTCTTGCCATAGAAGACCGCAGTGGTCTCGGCAAGGCCGATGTAGCCGAGCGACACGGTGGCACGCTCGTTCTTGAACAGCTGGTCCACGTTGTCGTTGGCACCAAGACGACCAAACGCACCAAAGCGGAACAGGGTCGGGGCGTTGACCGGGGTGGCTTCCTTGCAGCGCATGATGCGGAACTGGAGGGCCTGATGGGCGACTTCCATACGCTCGTCGAACAGCTTCCAGAAGCGAGCCTTGTCACCGTGGGATTCGATGGCGATACGCGGCACGTTGACGGTGACCACGCCGAGGTTCATACGGCCGTCTTCTTCATCCTTGCCGGTCTCCGGGTTGATCCAACCCTGCAGGAAGGAGCGGCAACCCATCGGAGCCTTGAAGGAGCCTGTGATCTTGACGATGTTCTCGTAGAACACCACATCCGGGTACATGCGCTTGGTGGCGGACTCGAGGGCAAGCTGCTTCAGATCGTAGTTCGGGTCACCCGGGTCGGCGTTCACGCCGTGCTTCACAGTAAAGACGAGCTTCGGGAAGATGGCGGTGTGGTGTTCCTTGCCGAGGCCGCGAATACGGTTCAGCAGGATTGCGCGCTGCACTTCACGAGAGAACCAGTCGGTGCCGAGACCAAAGCCGACAGTCACGAACGGGGTCTGGCCGTTGGACACACGGTTGGAGTTGATCTGGTATTCCATGGTCTGCATGGCATCATAGATGGCCTTGCGGGTACGAATCTTGGCGAGGATTTCACGCTCTTGCTCAAGTTCGTCAACGTCGGTGTGGAACGGGGTGTCCATCGGCAGCGGTTCACGGGAACCGAAATGCAGCTTGGCGGGCTCGTTCTTCTTGGCGCTCTCGACCTGACGACGGGCGAATTCAACCGGCATGCCGTCGGGGATGGTCTCACGAGCTTCCTCAAGGAACTTCTCGTAATCCTTCTTGGCATACTGGGCAAGATGCTCGTCGGCACGGTTGGCGGTCTGGCCACCATACTGGCTGGAGGCCACGTCCTTCATGATCTGGGTAATCTGGGTGGCCGCAATGGCGATGGACTTCGGGGAAGCCATCGGAGCGTTGCCAAGAGTGAAGCCATTGGCCAACATGTCCCAGAAGTTCGGCAAGGAGCAGTTGGACTGGGCAGTGAACGGCGAATAGTCGGCATCGTGGAAGTGAATGTCGCCCTTCATGTGGGCGTTGGACACCGCCGGCGGCAGCATGTTGAACGCGGCGGCCTTGGACACGGCACCGGCCAGCAGATCACGCTGGGTGGAGTAGACGTTGGAATCCTTGTTCGCGTTCTCGTGAATCAGGGTCGGGTCATGATTAATGAAGCGAGCAACGGCCTCGTTGACATCAGTGGCCTTGGCACGCTGAATGTCTTTGTCGAGACGGTAATTGGTGTAGGCGCGAGCCACATCGTACAGGTGGGCGTCAATGAGGGCGTGCTCCACGAGATTCTGGATGTCCTCGATTTTGGCGGGGCCGGTGTAACGCCCCTTGATTTCGCCTTCGACTTGGTTGGCGAAACCACGGATCATGGCATCTTCTTCGGGGCCGACTTCCTTGTTCAGGTCGCCGAAAGCAGACTTGACCGCAGAGATGATGTTGATGGGGTCGAAGTCGACCACACGACCATCACGCTTCTCAACGAGCACGGTGGAGGCCTTGGCGGCCACCTTGGTCTCGTTATCGGTGACGGTTTCCTCCAGCACCTGTGCGCCCATCGGGCACCCCTTTCCTATAAGGCGAACACTCTCCTGAGTTCCGCATTTTGGCCGCACTCGACGTGGGCCACACGAAATTACATTGATATCGTTTTCTTGAACCTCTAGAAGAATACGGCATCCCCACCCCTATATCTAGTGCTCAACAGTGGTGTGTCGAACTATTTATAGGGTTTTTCGGCTATTTTTCGCCAAAACTACAAGTGTGTGATTAGCGTAACTGTTTTCTGCTCGCGTGTCGCACAGCGAGCTCACTGACGACTCTCAATCGTCAGTGCAACGCATATCTCACTCCTCTTCATAGCACCCGTTTCTTCGCCATAATGACTCCTTTCTTCTGATGCACCAGACCATCTCCATCATCGGCTGATACATCGCTTCGTACGGTTCTTGCATTCATCATCACACCGTTTTCAGGCGACGGTAAATTTTTACCGTCATCAACCAACGCACTTATAGTGGAGTGCATGACTACTGCAATGGGCTACTCATCTACCGGCCGTCCACCGACCGCCGCTTCACTGGCCTCGTCTGGCTTTGAGCCGGGTCAAGGCACTTTCGCGCCCGATCGGGGCGCCATCAATCTGCCGAATGAGCCTCGCCCTATCGATCAGCTGCCTGCACGCGCCGCTGAAACCACCGCGCAAAATCCGTGGCCGGTAAGCGTGCTGAGCCAGAAGTTCTACGGTGCCGTGGAACGATGGCCGTCCGCGTGGGTCACCGGCCAGATCACGCAGATCAATACCCGTCGCGCCGGCTCGGCCTACATCACGCTGCGCGACGACTTCGAGGATATCGCCATGGAAGTCAATGGCTTCGGCAGGTTCGCGGCCGCAGCCAGCCAGTTCGTTCAGGGCGACCGCGTGGTGATTCACGGCAAACCGAACCTGTGGATGAAGCGCACTTCGCTGTCGTTGCGCGGGGACACGATTCTCAAGGTCGGAGCCGGTGGCAGCCTCAAGGCCATGATCGACGAATTGCGCAAGCAGCTTAAGGGCGAGGGCCTGTTCGATGCCGATCACAAACTGCCTCTCCCGGAGTTTCCGAAGACTATTGGCCTGATTTGCGCACCTCAGGCACGTGCGGAAGGCGATGTGATCACCAATGTGAACCTTCGTTGGCCTTCCGTAACCTTCAAGGTGGTCCATGTGCATGTTCAGGGCGAGCAATGCCCGGCCGAGGTGGTTCAGGCCATTGCACAACTCGATGCCGACCCGAGCGTGGATGTGATCATCGTGGCCCGTGGCGGCGGCTCGTTTGAGGATCTCATCGGTTTCTCGGATGAGCGTGTGGTTCGTGCGGCGTATGCCTGCACTACACCATTAATCTCCTCCATCGGGCATGAGGATGACTGGACATTGCTGGATCTGGTCGCCGATCTGCGCGCCTCCACCCCTACCGATGCGGCCAAGCGCGTGGTGCCGGATGTGCGTGAGCAGTCGCAGCTCATCGAAGGTGCCATCGACCGTATGCGACTGCGGGTCCGTTCGCGCGTGGAGAACGAGATTCGACTTATCGAGGGATATGCGAACCGCCCGAGCCTGACACAGCCGCACACCATGCTTGAGCCTCATCAGCGCTTAATTGACGACTCGTTGCAACGGCTCGATATCGGGCTGCGACGCATCGTGGACGATGCCCAGCTCACCGTCGAGCGAGCTCACGCCTCACTGACCGCACTCAGCCCGCAATCCACGTTGAACCGAGGCTATGCGGTGGTGCAGTCCGCCGATGGCCACGTACTAGACGATGCTTCGCAGGTAAGCCCTGGGGATGGCATCACCGTCACCTTGAAGAAGGGTGTCATTACCGCAACCACTACATCCGCAACCGCGTGACACGCCATACGCAGCCACGCATATATACCGTATATATAAGGAGAACATCATGACCGAAAACGCCACATCCACCGACAAGAACACCCCCGCCACGTCCCTGACGGACAAGGAACGCGAGCTCATCGCCCAGATGCCATATGAGGAGGCGCGCGACAAGCTGATTCAGGCTGTCCAGGCACTGGAAACCGGCGGCCTCAATCTTGACCAGTCGATGCGTCAATGGGAGATCGGCGAGGCCTTGGCTAAGCGCGCCCAGGGTCTGCTCAACGACGTCCGTGCCAAGCTCGACCAAGCACAAGCCGAGCAAGCCGCCAACGAAGCCACCGCAGGCACGCAGTCCAACCTCGACTGAGTTGCCTCCCGGCGCGGCATCCCGCGGCTCGCACCCGAGTCCGGACTGGACTGAGTTCTGCTTCCCGGCATACGATAGTGGTGATTAGGCCACATTGGCAGCAGTTTATAGAAGGGAAATCCCATGTCAACGTTGATTCTTGTATTCCATCCGCATCTTAAGGACGGCTCGCGCGCGAACGCCCGCCTGCTCGCCGAACTCGCCGGACAGGGCGAGGACGACATCATCGTGCGCGACGAATACGCCGAATACCCGAACTTCTCCGTCAACGCCGACACGGAGCACGAGCTGCTGGAGGCTGCCGACCGCGTAATCCTTCAGTTCCCGTTCTATTGGTACTCCTCCCCCGCGCTACTCAAGGAATGGGAAGACGAGGTCATCACCGCCGGCTGGGCCTACGGTGGAGGCCACGCACTCAAGGGCAAGGAGCTCAAACTGGTGGTCACCACTGGTTCCGACGCCGCCAAGTACCGCAAGGACGGCGAGTACAGCCACACCATGGAGGAGCTGCTGAGCCCGTTTGAGGTCGTGGCGTACAAGGTCGGCATGAACTATGCTGAGCCGTTCCTGGTGCAGGGCACCGCCACCATCGGCGATGCGGAGCTGAATCAGGCCGCCGCCGATTATGTTTCGGCGATTTTGGACTGAATAAGCTGAGGCCGGGTGCAAGTCGCACCCGGCCTTGTTGTTTCGCGGGCTAGCCGCGGTCTCTCCCAGTCAGCCTGCGGCTGACAGTTCCCTCGTCAGAGAGAGCTTATTTTTTGGATCAGAGGGAGTTGATAGCTACTTCTTCAACGGCACGTAGATCACGTCGTCAATGAGCTCGCGATAGTGCTCAACGATTTGCGCGCGACGGGTCTTCAGGCTCGGGGTCAGCATGCCGTTGGCCTCGGTGAATTCGTCTGGCAGAATCTCGAACTTACGAATCGACTCGGCGCGGGAAACGCCCTCGTTGGCGGCGTTCACCGCACGCTCCACCTCAGCGTGAACGATGGCGTTCTTGGCCAGCGAGGCCAGATCGGGTTCCGGTTTGGCGCCCTGGGATTCCAGCCAATTGTTGGCATCCGCCAGATCCAGCGTGACCAGAGCGGCCACGAACGGCTTCTTATCACCAATAACCAAGCACTGGTTGACCACAGGCGAGGTCATCACGGAAGCCTCAAGCAGACCCGGCGACACATTCTTGCCACCAGCGGTGATGATGAGGTCTTTCTTACGGCCGGTGATGGAGATGAAGCCGTCTTCGGAGATATCGCCCAGATCGCCGGTGTGCAGCCAGCCATCAGTGATCTGCTGGGCAGTGACCCCAGGGTTGTTGTGGTAGCCCTTGCACACCAGCGGTCCTTTGACCACCAGCTCGCCGTCCTCGGCGATGCCCGCAGTGATACCGCACATCGGCATGCCGATGGTGCCGATGCGGTTGTCCTCTGGCAAGCTCACACACACCGGGCCGCAGGTTTCGGTCATGCCGTAGCCTTCCAGCACCGGCATGCCGATGCCGTTGAAGAAGTGGGAAAGCTCGGAGTCCATCGGAGCGCCGCCGGTGATGGCGAAGTCGGCGTTCGGACCGAAAATCGTGCGAATCTTCTTGTACACCACCTGCTCGTAGAAGGCGTGGGCGATGCGTCCGGTAATCGGCAGCTGCTCACCCTTCTGCTCGGCCTTGGACCATTCGCGCGCGTTCTCGGCGGCGCGCATGAACATCTTGCCAGCGAATCCGGTGCCGGCGCGCTGGGAGGCGGCATTGTAGACCTTCTCGTACACACGCGGCACGGCAAGCAGCAGCGTGGGGCCGAAGGTCTCGAAGTCCTTGACCATCGTCTTCATATTGGAGCTCAAGGCCAGCGAAATCGTGCCGCCAAAACTGAAGAATTCCAGGAATCGGGCGAACACATGGCTCAGGGGCAGGAACAGCAGCAGACGGCGGTTGGGCCATGCGCCGGCACGAGGCATGTACTGCAGCGCGGAAAGCACCAGGAAGGCGAAGTTGCGGTGGGTCAGTTCCACGCCCTTCGGGGTGCCTGTAGAGCCGGATGTGTAGACGATGGTGGCGCGGTCGTCGCCGTGGGAGGCTTCCTTGTATTCCCAGAATTCGGCGTCGGTGACGCTTTCGCCGTAGGTCTTGATGGCGTTCAGACCGCCGGCCTCGATTACGAACACGTTGCGCAGGGTGGGCACCTCATCGCGCACGGATTCGATCTTGTCACGCTGCCCGTCATCTTCGGCGATGGCGAGCGTGACTTTGGAATCGTTGAAAATCCAGCTGACCTGGCTGGCGGAGTTGGTCTCGTACACCGGCACGGTGAGCGCGCCGATGGACATAATCGCCATATCCAGCGCGGTCCATTCCCAGCGGGTGTGCGAGACGATGGCGACTGAATCGCCCTTGTTGACGCCAAGTCCGATCAGGCCCTTGGCCAGATCGATGACCATGTCACGGAATACTTGGGCGCTGTACGGGTGCCAAGTGCCATCATCGCCCTTGTATTCGATCATGGCACCTTCGGGATCGCGCTTGGCGCGGTTATCGAGCAGATCGAACAGGTTGATGTCGCTGTCAATCGGCTCCTTGACGGGATTGGTGAACTGCTTGACGATACGAGTATCGTTTATGGCCTTATCAGCGATGTTTTCAGTCATACTCCCCATGTAACTCCACGGATGCTACAAAACACGCCGCGAAACAATGGATTGTCCAGACCAAATGGCCCCGGCAATCCGTTATTTCGGGCAAACCAGGTAAATCTGTCGCACCGTACATTCAGCAGATTACTCGGCGGAGTCATTGGCCTTTTTCAGCTCGTCGCGAATCTCCTGCAACGTGGCGAGAGTCTGCTCTTCAACGCTAGGCCCCTGTTCTTCAGCGTCAGCCTCATCCTGGGCAGCAGTGAGATCACGAAGCTTATTAATCGGCAGAATCACGCAGAAATACACCGCCACGCCAACAAGCAGGAAGTTAATCAGCGCATTAAGAATCGCACCAAACGAAACGGTCGAGTTGTTGAACGTGATGGTCAGTAGTCCGGAAAGATCCGGTACGCCGCCGATCATGCCGATTAATGGGCTGATGAGATTGTCTACGATGGAATTGACCACAGCGGTAACGGCAGAGCCCATCACCACACCTACCGCCATATCAATCATTGATCCGCGCGACAGGAATTTCTTAAAGCCATTCAACGGACCTTTATCGGTCAAAGCAACAACTTTGCGAGCGGTTCCTCCCGTGGCCTTGGCAAAGTCGGCGGCAATATTCATGGGATTGTGGCTATTCATAACGGCACTCCTTACAAAATTCGGACACTTCACTTGTATCCGACTGGTTTCCCACGACTCCATTATGCCGCTTGTTGGAATACCCCTATACCACTGCGGCGTTCCCGTACATGACTATGTACGAGAACGCCGCCAACCCTGCTTGCAGAGAACCTGTTAGAGCTGTTTAGAACTGAATGTAATCGACTTCCGTATGTTCGCCGGTTTCCAAGTATTTCGCCACATCATCAGGACCGGCGAAAACCAGTTCGACCGCTTGCGCAATCATCAGATTGACACGATCCATTGGCGTAAGGTTCTCGAAATAGCCGTACACCGGAATTCCCAGCGCATGTGCATATCCGATTTCGAACATCGTGCCCGGGTCCTCGTCCATAAGATTGGCGACCACGGCTTTAGCAGCATTAACGCCACGGATATCGTCCGCAAAGCATCCTTCAGGGCCTGCTTCTTCGATCTGGCTGACAAACCGCGGCTTGAACAGTACCTTGCCATGGTCTTCCAGTATCTTTTCCAAACGTTCCATACTTGCCGTTTGTTCAGGATCGAAGAACGGACCGGCCACATAGAAGTCATACTGTTTGTCTTCACTCATGGTCTCTAGTCATAGCGCAGCAACGTCGAACGTCAGCCGTTATTTTCACTGTATGGACAAGGGGTCGTATTGTGAACATTGCTACGGGATAACCGTCAACGACTACGTACGTTGCCCCCGATCAGCACACTCCGCCACTTTCGCCCCCTCCCGTATCGTCGAGCACGCGAACCAAGCCGACCAAATAGCCGCCATCCCATGCGCTGATTACCGTATCCGAATGCTGCAATGCCTTGAACAACCGTTCCGGCCACTGCGCCGATTCCCAACCTACCGACTTGAACAGCGCCTCAACCTGCTCAACAGTAAACCGCTTCTCTTCCGTGCATTCGATAGCCATGGACCCTCACGACAACCGTGAAGCCCCACATGTCTTTGCATAGTTTCACACGACGGGATGATGGATAGTGGAACCTATACGTTTACACATGCCTAATGCCCATGGCTCATCACCGATGAATAGAGGCTGAGATACCGTCATGTTTCCGAAGCCAAGTGCCCGAGATCGGATTCGAACCGACGACACCCGCTTTAGGAGAGCGGTGCTCTATCCACTGAGCTACTCGGGCAACGACGTTTCATTGTACACGGCCACACGCCCAGTCGCATCATGTTCGCGTGGCAGCTTGCGCAAGCCATCCGGCAACCTGAGCAAGCCACATGGAGGAACCCGACATCAGGTCATGGCCCGGTCTTTCGTGCCAGTTTGGTGCGAACTGCTCTTGCGCACGGCGAAAAGACACTGAAAGACAAGCCGTACACGGTACAGTGGCAAATCGCACGAAAAGCAAAGTAACAGTAAACAAGCCGGAGGAAAGGGCAGCATGGCAAAGGCACGGAGTACTACCACAGGCGCAAGCGTACGAGCTCGCGCCGCTGCCAAGCCACGCTCTGCCAGAGCCACGGCACGCCCAGTATCCAAGTCTGCCGTGAAGCCACACAAACGGCATCGTCTGCTTGGTTTTCTCGCCACGATGTTCGCGCTTCTTGCCCTTGCCGGCGCTGCCGCCCGCGCGCTGCCTGCCGATTTACAGGAACTGCCATTTGCGCCGATTGTGGTATCGGCAACGCCATGGTTCACGTTGCTTGGCTTGATTGCCCTGCTGTTGGCCATCGTGTCGCGGCGTATCCTTGCCGCACTAATCGCCATCGCCGCAATCGCATGCAATGGCTATTGGCAATATCCGTTCTTCTACTCGACCGATCCACTCCCCCAAGCCGCGCAGAACGCCGTGGCCGCAGCCTCCCCCAACACCAGCGATGCCTACGCGCGCGTCATGACCTTCAATGTGTATAAGGGGCAGGCCGACCCGCAAGCCATCGTCGAGCTGGTTCGCGATCAGCGCGTCGAAGTGCTTGCTTTGCAGGAGACCACCGAGGATTTCGTCAAAAAACTCAATGAGGCTGGTATTGAGCATTATCTGCCGTATGCGCAGGTCTCATCGTCTGACGGCGTATTCGGTAACGGCCTCTGGTCGGCCACGCCACTTGCCGATCCGACCGACGATGACGTGAATTCCAGCGCCTCATTCATGCCCGGCGGCACGGTGGATATGGGTGGCCAGCAGATTCGATTCGTATCCGTGCACACCACCGCTCCCGTACCCGGCTACTGGCGGCAGTGGAAGCGATCGCTGGATGAGTTGGGTCTGATGCGCGAGCATACGGATACACGGTATATTTTCATGGGCGATTTCAACGCCACTTACGATCACACGCCATTCCGTGATTTTCTTGGCGACCGGTTCGTGGATGCCGCACGTGAATCCGGACATGGGTTTACGTTCTCATGGCCCACGAACCGTGCGGCTGTGCCAATGTTCGCCGGTATTGACCACGTGGTGCTTGATCAGGGCATGAAGGCCGGACAATGCAAGGTGGTCAAAGTCGAGGGCTCTGATCATGCGGCATTGTTGGCTACCGTGGCGGTTGGGTGATTCCCCTCAATAGGACTAGAAACCGAGGCGGGTGCGGCCGAATTGGTCGAGCCAGCGCAAAATCGCGCCTTCACGCAGCGCCCACGGGCAGATCTCGACTTCCTGAATATTCAGGGCCTTCATGATCTCGTCGGCCACCACGCCGCCGCCCACAATCTGCATCGTGCGTTCAGGCGTGATGCCGGGCAAAGCCACGCGCTGCTCAGGCGCGATCGCCGCCAAACGAGGAATCCAGTCTTCCAACTGCTCACGAGTCATAATCCATGAATCTTCGCGGCCCGGCGCACGCATCACCGCACCGCACAGGCGAGCCAGCGAGCGGAAGGTCTTGGAGGTGCCAACTGCATGATTCGGGTGCTTGGATTGCGGGAAAACCTTGACCATCGGCTCCAGAATCTTGCGCACGTTCTTACGCACGTCTTCCAACTCGTCGGGCGTGGCCATGCCGGAAGGCAGAAATTCAGTGGTGACGCGGCCCGCGCCAGCCGGGGCGGAAAGCGCTACGGTCGGCTCTTCGTCGGAGCCCATCGCCACTTCGAGCGAACCGCCGCCGATGTCCAGCACCAGCAGTCGGCCGGCATCCCAACCATACCAACGGCGGGCGGCCAGGAAGGTCAGGCGAGCCTCATCCGTGCCAGACAGCACAGTGACGCCCTGACCAATCAGTTCCTCGATCTTGTGAATCACTTTGTTGCCGTTCGGCGCCTCGCGCAGGGCGGAGGTGGCCATAACCAGCAGCTGGGTGATTTCGTATTCCTCGGCCAGCCGCATGCACTGGGACACGGCTTCCAGAATCGCCTCGATGCCGGACTTCTTGATTGAGCCGTCGTCCTTTAAATACTTCATCAGGCGCACTGTGGATTTGGTGCTGGCCTCGGGGTCAGGGCGAGCGCCGGGGGCGGCGTCGACGATAAGCATGTGGATAGTGTTCGAACCGATATCAAGCACACCAAGTCGCGTGGTATGCGAACGCAGATTGACCATGATTCCTATTCCTGACCTTACCTAACCCGTGATGGCCGAACAACGGGCCGACCATCGCAATCAGCCAGCCGTGCGCCACCATGGCGAGTCGTTCGGCCGGCAACCAACACCGTGAGGCCAGCCGAACATCACACAAACTCGACTACTGTACAACAATCACACCGGCTGCCGCGCCGTTCACAGCGATTCGACGAACGTTCCGAGACGTTCCAGCCCCTCGGTCAGGGCCTCACGTGAGGCGGCATAGCTCAGGCGCACATGCGTATCCGCCGTGGCCGCGCCGAAGTCGCGGCCAGGAGTCAGAGCCACATGGGCTTCATCCAGCGCGCGTTCGCAGAACGTCCAGGCATCCAGACCAGTGCGGGAGATGTCGAAGTAGGCGTAGAACGCGCCATTCGGCTCCACCTCAACCGGCAAACCGATGCGCTTGAGCCCGTCAATCACAATGCGGCGACGGGCCAGCAATTCCTGACGACGAGCTTCGCATTCCGCCAAGCTTTCCGGCGTGAAGCAGGCGAGCGCCGCATGTTGCGTGGGCGTGTGGGCGCACAGGTAGTAGTTGGTGGCCAGATCGTCAACCGCTTCCAGCACAGTGGGCTCGTCCGGCAGAATCGCCCAGCCAAGGCGCCAGCCGGTCATGCCGAAGAACTTGGAGAAGCTGTTGCATACGATGGCATCGGGGTCGCAGGCCAGCACGGATTTGACTTCGGTACCGTCCGGCTCCCGGTCAGCCAAGTCGAGGTAGGTTTCGTCCACGATGCGCCATGCGCCGCGGCTGGCGGCCAACTTGCACACCTCGTCCAATACGTTGAAGTCGATGGTGGTGCCGGTGGGGTTGGACGGCGACGTGATCATTACGGCCTTGGTCTTGCTCGTCCAGTACTGGCTGCACAGGTCGGCGGTCAGGTGGAAGCGGGTGGCGGCCGAGGTCGGCACATCGATGACCCGGCCTTCAAACGACCGCACAAGTTCGCGGTTGCATGGGTAGGAGGGGTCGGCCACAATCACATCGTCACCGGGGTCCACGGTCAGCGCGGTGGCCAACAGCAGAGCGGCCGAACCGCCGGCGGTCACGCAGATACGCTTGGGGTCGATGTCAAGGTCATGACGCTCGCGGTAGAAGTCGGCGATGGCCTGACGCAGTTCAGGTAGGCCCATGGCGGCGGTGTACGGCAGGGCCCGGCCGTCGTACTGTTCGCGCATGGCGTCGCGTACGGCGGGCGGCGCGCCGAAATCGGGCTCGCCAAGGCTTAATTTGATGACGCTGGTACCTTGGGCGATCATCTTGTCTGCTTGTTCGCCGAATACCATGGCACGGAAGGGATTGACCTCACGCGCTCGGCGGGACATGACTGGAGACGCGGCCGGAGATTGGGGCTGCTGCGCTGCTTCGTTTTCCATATTTCGGTTCTATCCGCCTCACGGGACAAGGTTTCTTCTTCTATAATCACTGTAGGTCGATTGAGTGTACCAACCCGCATTCAAGGAGGAATAATGAGTCGATTCAATGGCAAGCGCGCCGAGTTCGAGGCCAGCGGCGAAAAAATCAACGTCGCGATTCTGGGTGCGGGCCGCATAGCTCACACCATGGCCGGCACCCTGACCCAGATGGCTGAAGATTCACTGTATTCCTCATGGATTCACCCGTATGCGGTAGCGGCCCGTGATATTACGCGCGCGCAGGCTTTTGCCGACCAATGGCATTTTGACAAGGCTTATGGATCGTATGAGGAGTTGGTGGCGGACCCGGATGTGGATCTGGTGTATATCGCCACCCCGCACAGTCTGCACGCCGAACAGGCGATCCTGTGTATGAAAGCCGGCAAGAACGTGCTGGTGGAGAAGTCGTTCACCGCGAACGCCGGGCAGGCACGTGAGGCGCTGGCCGTGGCCGAGGAAACCGGCATGCTGTGCACGGAGGCCATCTGGACGCGCTACATGCCCAGCCGCAAGCTCATCAACGAAGTTATCGAGTCCGGCGAGATCGGCGAGGTGAAAGCGGCGAGCGCCAACCTGTGCTATCCGGTGTCCGGCAAGGCACGTATGACCGATCCGGCCTGTGCCGGTGGCGCGCTGCTCGATGTGGGCGTGTATCCGCTGAACTTCCTGGATATGGCGGTCGGCGCCGACCATGGCCGTACACTTGATCATTTCGATACGTCGATGGTGCCCGCCGAAACCGGTGTGGATGCGCAGAATTCCACCACGTTGTATTACAGCGACGGCACGATGGCCGTGTCCACCAGTTCGATGCTGGTTTCCTCCGACCGCGGCGGCTATGTGTGGGGCACCGAGGGTTATCTGGTGGTCACCAATATCAACAATCCCGAGTCCATCGACATCTATGACAACGCCCACAAGCCCGTGCGCAGCATTGCGGTGCCGCCGCAGTTGACCGGTTATGAGTATGAGGTGGCCGATGCGGCCAACGCGCTGCTGGACGGCAAGATCGAATGCGAGGCGATGCCGCACGCCGACACCATCCGCATCATGGAGCTGATGGATGCGATTCGTGACCGTTGGGGCCTGAAGTTCCCGTTTGAATCCTGATTTCAGCTCCCCTCCAGAGGGGAGCTGAAATTATTCCGCTGAATCTGCATCTCCTTCAACAATCTGCTCATACAGCCGTGCGAGGCGTTCGTCGCGCACGGCTTTCGTTAATTCGCACTCCCATACGGTAATTACACGCCAGCCAGCGGCCTCCAGTTCGGCTCGCTGCGCGATGTCTCGATTGTGATTGCGCAGTAGTTTCGCCTGCCAGAATTCCACGTTCGATTTCGGCATCGAATGTTTGGAACATCCTTCATGCATGTGCCAGAAACAGCCGTTGACAAACACGATGGCGTGGTATTTCGGCAGTACTACATCCGGGTGTCCGGGGTAACGCTTGTCGTTCTTGCGGAATCGCAACCCCTTGCGAAACAGGTAGCTGCGTACCAGTACCTCAATTTTGGTGTCTTTGCCACGAATATGCGACATCGTGTACGAACGGGTACCCCGCTCATACTTCTCCACTGGCTGTTTCTTGCGATTCACGCACTCCAGACTACCGTGACGTTGCGGCGAGAATGAGAGCCTGAACGAACGATCACCCATCTTGCCCGTCCGTGTCTCTTATCGCGGGCAACAATCATCTGCCGGTCGAGACTGCCCGATTAGACTGAGTTCAATGGATGACATGACGATTCGTAGGGCCACGGCGGCCGATATTCCCCAGATCGACGAACTGCTGCGGCAGGTGCTCGAAGTGCATCATGCCGGCCGACCGGATCTGTTCAAAGGCGGTGTCAAGAAATACACGGACGAGGAATTGAAGGCGATTCTGGCCAACGATCAGACCCCTGTGTTCGTGGCGGTTGCGCCATCTGCCAATGACGGCAATGACGCCGAACATAACGCCGACTCCCCCGCCACCGACCAAGTGCTTGGCTACGCATTCTGCGTGTTCCAGCAGCACCTCAACAGCAATATCCTGACCGATATCAAAACCCTGTACATCGATGATCTATGCGTTGACGAGCGGTCCCGCGGCCACCATGTAGGCTCCACCTTGTATCGCTACGTGCTCGACTTCGCCCGTCAATCCGGCTGCCACAACGTAACGCTCAACGTCTGGGCCTGCAACCCCAAAGCCCAAGCCTTCTACGAACGCATGGGACTCACTCCATATCACATCGGCATGGAGCAGGTGCTGTAGCGCCGCCGTTTCAGCAGCACGATGATGGCGATGATCGCAGCGAGGCTGCATAGGGCCACGCCATATACAAAGCCCGGAGTTCCGAAATTCATGAGGCAGATTGTGATGTTACCGGTAGTGGTTACCGAAAACACGACGATAAGCGCGACGATACGAATCATATCCAGCAGTCCAGCTGCTTGAGCCAACAGACGCTCCGGTACCACCAATTTGGCCGCCGTGCACAGCAAAGTCGCCTGAACGGCGAGCAGAATCGCCCATTCCCAGAACATGGACGGTTCTTTAAGCAACGTGGTCTCCGGAAACATAGACACCACCTCATTGATAAACCACGGCGCCACAACAATCTCCACATATGCGAGCCCAATACAACACACGACAAGCACCACGGCAATGGCATAGCGCCAAGCGACGTCTGTTTTGCGAGATTTACGAGAAATGAATGCGATACCAGCGTTCATGGCTATGCTCCTTAATCCAATATCAATATCAATGGATGAACCTGCACTGCACCGTATGCCACCATCATAATATATCGAATATCGATATAAAAATATCGAAAAACACTTTCACCATTCACCTACACATCCGCAAACCCATGAATACACATGTTCTTAATCGGGATGGGGAGTGCACAAAGAAGCTCTGTCACCCCAGCAGATTGAGGAGATCGTCCTTGGTGAGGGTGGCGATGGAGGCGGGGGCTTCGGTGAGGGCGCTGGCGCCGGTGCCGGCTTCGTCGGCAAGCAAGGAAGCGTCGGTGAACTGGCGGGCGAGCTCGCTCTTAGTATGCTGAAGCTCCAAGATACGTTCTTCGATGGTGTCCTTGGCCACCACCTGATACACGTTGACGTCTTCGGTCTGGCCGATACGATGTGCTCGGTCGGTGGCCTGATCCTGTGCGGCGGCGTTCCACCATGGGTCGGCGTGGATGACCACGCTGGCACCGGTCAGGTTCAGTCCGGTGTTGCCGGCCTTCAGGGAAATCAGGAAGGCAGGCGTATCGTCCGCATTGAACTGGTCGACGAGTTCGAGACGCTTCTTCTTGGGCGTGGAGCCGGTGATGGTGTAGTAGCGCAGGCCTTGCACGTCGAAACGTTCGGCGATCAGATCAAGGAAGCTGGTGAACTGGGAGAAGATCAGCGCCTTCTTGCCTTCGTTCACACAGGTTTCCACCAGTTCGGTGATGGCGGCAAGCTTGGCCGATTGATCCTTGGCATCGGCGTACAGCAGCCTCGGATCGCAGCAGATCTGGCGCAACTTGGTCAACTCGGCGAGGATGCGAATCTTCGACGTGTTGAAATCGGCTTCTTCGCTGTGTTCGAGCTGCATTCTGAGCCGCTGCTCGTGAGCCGCATACAGTTTGCGCTGTTCGCCGGCAAGCCGCACGGTCAGCGTGGTCTCTAGCTTGTCCGGCAAATCGGTCAACACCTGGGACTTCAGCCTGCGCTTGATGAACACGCCCACCAACGACTGCAATTGGCGAGATACCCGAGCGGCCTCAGGATTGACTTGTGCGGCGGCCCGACCTTCAGCCGTGCTGCCATCCGCGGCCCGGGCATTGGAGATGGGCAACTCATAACGCTCATGGAATCGCTTATATGAGCCGAGCAGCCCCGGCATCAGGAAGTCGAAAATGCTCCATAGTTCGGAGAGTCGGTTTTCGATCGGCGTGCCAGTCAAGGCGAAACGATGGTCGGCGGCCACGGCCTTGACCGCTTTGGCTATTTTCGTGGTGTGATTCTTGATGTACTGGGCTTCATCCAATGCCATGACATTGAAACGTTGCTCATTGGCGGTGTAATCATCGACATCTCGGCGCAGCAGGTCGTATGAGGTGATGAGCACGGTGGGTTCATCCGCCCGGAACGCACGGCCGATGGCGGTACGGCGCTCGGCTTTGGTACCGGCCACCACCACGGCATTGAAGCTCGGGGCGAACTTGGTGAATTCGGCACCCCAGTTGTACACCAAGGACGCCGGGCACACGATCAGCGATGGGCCAAGGCTGCCGTCGCCCATCTCGCCGGTATTCCGCTGATATCGAGACAGGAGCAACGCGATAAGCTGCACGGATTTACCCAAGCCCATCTCATCGGCCAGAATGCCGCCAAAACCCTTGTCGCACAACGTGTTCAGCCATTGAAAGCCTTCGACCTGATAAGGGCGCAGAATATGCTTGAGACTATCCGGCACTTCATACGACTTAGGGTCGATGATCTTGAGATCGTCGATGTATTCGGTGAACGAAGCGTCCTTGACTACATCGGAGCCGTCATCCGGCAGCTCACCATCCAGTAGGAATGCTCGACCGCCCGGCAACTCGATCAGTCCGGAGTTGAGCTGCTGCTCGCTCAGATCGAGGTCGCTGGCCAATCGGTCCAACGCGCTGAGATTCGCGCCGCTGAGTTTGACAAGCGTGCCGTCCTTCAACTGATGGAATCGTTGACGCCGACGGTACGAAGATAGCAAGGCACCCACTTCGTCCGGCGGCACTTCATCAGCGAGGGGTGATATCTCCACCAAGTTGCCTTTGATGGACAATCCGACTTTGACGCTTGGTGGCTTGGGCGCGATCAGCCGGTCAAAAGCCGGTGTGGTGAAGACCTCCCCCACTTCCTTTAGTGCCGGCAATCCCTCGTCAAAGAGACGAACGATCTGCGTGGTGTCATCGCGATCGATAGTGGCCGCATCAGACACGAATTTTTTGGTGGCCTTTCGCGCGGCCGGCGTTCGGAACCCATTCACCGTCTGATGAGTGGCGGCCGCAACGCGCTTGCGCTGGTCAGGCATGGTAAAGAATTCACGCACTACATCAATCGCAAGATGCTCAGCGTCGAAATCACGCCCAATCACGCCCCGAGACAAGGGGATGGAACGCTCGCCCTCAGCATGCACCGTCGGGCCATCGGGTAGCAACGGGACAATGGCATCGCCGTAGCGTGCCTTGACCTCGCATTGCACACCATGCTCATCACGATCCAGATAAAACTGGAGGCTGCATTCCGTAGGACTTAATTCAGCCAGCTCGCGAGGAATCTCACTGGCCTCCAACAGTCCGGCACCAACCAGCTGAGGCAATAGCGTGCGTGCGAATAGGGCGATGTCATCGCCGGCAATGACCTGTCCCTCGCCATCGGGTTCAAACAGGTCTCCCAATAGTCCTCGCAACGGAATCAATCGTTTCGGGCAACGGACGAATCGGCATCCTGCTGCGCTTTTACGCTGAGAGCCCGCCACCATGGCGGATACCGCACCGGCCGGATTAGTGGAGGCGAGCAACAGCCATACATTCTTGCCGCCGTCAATCACGGTTTCCACCGCTGGCACTCCGGTAAGCAGGTATCCGGCATCCGGACCATACGTATTGAAATCACGCCGCGCAATGCGCATGAGAAAATCTGGCTCGCCACCATCAACTGGCACCGATGCAGGCTGCCCGGAGAACCATGTGTTCAGCACGAGCTGTACGCCTCTGCCCTCACGTACGGACAGCAACCGGGCCACTTCCGGTGCTGAAAGCGTCAGATGACGGTCGATGGCGATATGCCCGTAATACCTGTCCTGCTGCTCGGCCGCACGACGCACGGCCATCGCATCATCAAGGACGTCCAGCAGGGGGCGCGAATCATCATCGAGCATATCCGGCGTATGAATAAAGGCAAGCTTCTGCCCATAATCCGCATAGTCGCCGTTCGCCATGGCAAGCACAAATTGCGGAATCGATTTCAGCACATAGCTGGACCCATTGGAAGCCGAGCCGATCTTGAACTCCACGCTCCACACGCCGTCGATGAAACTCAATATCGGGACAAGCTGCACCTGCCCCAAGCCCACAGTCTCGCTGTCACCCTGATACCCGCCGCCTCGGGTGCCGGCACGAGAGCCGTATCCGCTTTTTGTACGCCGAGCATTTGCACCGTTTTTCCCTTGCGTGGCATCAAACCGACGCATAACCGCATTGCGACGACGAATTTTGGCTTGAGCGTCTTGCCTGTCGGCGTGCTCCATATAGTCAATCAGCGTCCGAGACGGTCGTGCGGCCCCGGCACGGTAGCCTTCAAAACGCTGCGGATCATCGCAGAATATGAAGGCGAGCGCAATCATGTGCTTGCACATGCCATAGCCACGGCCGTAAGCCGGGCATGAGCACTTGCCACCGACGGCTTCTCCCGTATCGAGGTCGAATTGCACGCTGGTACGATACCTACTCGATGGGCTGGTGGTGCCACGTAGAATACCGTCAAGCTCGGCATACCCGGTTCGATGATTTTCGCTGTATACCGGATTGATAACCATGGTGGCCGCTTTGCGCGCAATGCTACGGGCACGAGCGAGCACGGCATTCGACGATGACGATTCCACATCGTTGCGTAACGCAAGGATAGGGACGGCATGGGCTTCGGCACGCTTCGCAGACCCGGCGAAATGGCCTTCGTCCTCATCGTCGAACCATACGGAACGTCCTTGCCTGAAACGATAGGGCATCACCGCATCGGCGGCGGACAAACTGTCCGTTCCACCAAACGTTACGTCTCTGCTGCCGGCCGCGCCTGAGCTACCAAGTATTCCACCCGTCTCACCAGAAATGCCGCCTACTCCGCCGCTTTTACCGGCATAGATGCCCCTGCCCCCATTAGTGTCATCAGTGTCATCTATGTCATACCGACCGTCGTCGTAATCGGCATCTTCGTCGTCTCCCCTTTTCCAAGGATTGCGACGACGCAACGCATGGCCCCAGGAAACGCCGGAATCATCATCCCCATAAGGCAGGAGGCCATCGTCATCCGCATTCTCGGGAACATGGCCAAACACACCATACCCTTTGCTCATGGGCGAGCCTCCTTTCCAGCGAATGTATTTCAACCCAACGTTTCCATCCTAGACGAAGCGCGCGGTAGCCTTAATGTATGGATGCAGACAAGCCGGCGCAACGCAAATCCTATGCAGGGAACACCACCCTCGAAATCTTCGAGGTGCTGTGGCGTCACAGTTACTTTGGGCATGGCCTGACCGTGCGGCAAATACTCGATGAGCTTGCCCGTAAACACCAGCTGGAAGATCCAAGCGAGCTGCCGACCGAGAAGACCATACGAAACCAGCTCAAAAAGCTGACCTCCACGGAATTTCTCGGCAGACATATCGGGCATCTCACCGAAAGCGACCTTGCCGGCATCGAATGCAAGAATCCACAACCCGGCTGGTATCTTGATGCATTCCTGTCCACTGCCGAAATGCGACTGCTACTAGACAGTCTTACCCTATCTCGCATCAGCCTCGACACCATGGACGACCTCATCGGTAAAATCCGCGAGCTCGCAGGCGCCGCCGGGCAGGCAGTAGGCTACCTGGACCATGTGGCCACCTACACGCATATCAACGGTGAGTTCCTATCCACTATCGACCAGCTGAATCAAGCCATCGAAGAAGGCCACGGCGTAACCTTCCAATACCGTGATTACGGACCGGATGGCACCTTGATACCGCATAAAAGCCGTACGGGTGCAGGCCGAATTACCTACACCGCCGACCCTTACCAGATGGTGTACAAGAACGGACGCTATTACCTCATCTGCCACCTGCATGGCGAAGACAACCTCCGCATTTTCGTGGTCAACCGAATCGCCAACGTCAGCGCCAAAGGCAGGAACGGCACAGTGCCACTGGAAAAACCAGCACCAGCTGATTTTGACGCAGTGAACTTCATGCGCCACCGTCCATACCCCGTAGCCGATGCCCCGATTCGCATCCGCATGGCCGTACGAGACGAATCCATGCTCAACAACGTGTTCGAATGGTTCGACGACCCTCAAATCAAACATTCGCCGGACGGCACACAGTTCGAAGTCATCGTCGATGCTCCCGAACGCGCTGTGTTCTGGTGGGCATTGCAGTATTCCTGGGATGGCCGCGTAGTGATTCTTGAGCCCGATTCGCTCAAGCGCAAACTCTATGATGCCGGGCGTCGCATGGCCACAGCCTATGCTCCCGAATGATGCAACATCACATCGCACACCTCCTTGTCGAGTTGTTCACCAGCGAATTTCACCGGAGAACCTATCATCCCATCGCCAATCACACTCGGTAATTTTTTACCGGGAAATACGATTTCAAGCCATTTCGCGGGCATCGTCCCTCACCTAGGCGCACATAAGGCTAAGGTGGGAATCATTAATCGCATCGCGCGTCCACAAGCGTGCACTAGCGCGTACAACAATAAGGAGCAACTATGAGCGAAGAGCGTACCGCATGGGGCTGGGGTCTGGCCAGCGTAGACGCCGCCGGCACCACCCTGGACGTCTGGTACCCCGAACTGAATCTCGGTGAGGCACCGGCCGAGGCCGATCGCCCGAACCACAATTTCGGTACTTTGGCTCACGATGAGGCCGACGCCCGTGGCATTCGCCGCGTGCCGGTATTCGTCGTCAGCCAGTTGGACGAGCCGATCAGTAATGCCGCGGACGCTTACCTGAAGCTCCATTTGATGAGCATGCGCATGGCCAAGCCGAACACGCTGAACCTCGACGGCATCTTCGCCCAGCTCGCCAATGTGGTGTGGACCAACTACGGCCCCTTCGCCGTTGAAGACTTCACGCTGCGCAAGGCCGACGTCGAACGCGCCTCCACCGAAGCCGCTCTCGCTTTCGCCTCCCAGGCCGGACTGCCTGCCGCAGCTCCTGCCGCCACTGTCAACGTGTTCGGTGTGGATAAGTTCCCGCGTATGATCGATTACGTAGTGCCCACCGGCGTGCGTATCGGCGACGCCGACCGCGTGCGCCTCGGCGCTTACTTGTCTTCCGGCACCACCGTGATGCACGCCGGATTCGTGAACTTCAATGCCGGCACGCTCGGCGTCTCCATGGTCGAAGGCCGTGTTTCGCAAGGCGTGGTCGTGGGTGACGGTTCCGACATCGGCGGCGGTGCCTCCATCATGGGCACCTTGTCCGGTGGCGGCAAGCTGCGCAATTCCATCGGCGAGCACTCGCTGCTCGGCGCCAACGCCGGTATCGGCATCTCTCTGGGCGATAACTGCACCGTCGAAGCCGGTCTGTACATCACCGCCGGCACTAAGATCACCATCTGGGACAAGGCCAAGGCCGCCGCTGGCGAGCCGCTGGAAGTGGTCAAGGGTGCTGAGCTCTCCGGCAAAGACAACATTCTGTTTATCCGCAACTCGGTGAACGGCCGCATCGAAGCCCGCTACCGCAAGGTGGGAATTGAGCTCAACGCCAAGCTGCACAAGAACTGAAATTGAAATAGTGGAGCGTTATCTTCGTTGCCCCTCGGTCGACGTACCTTCATACGCCTTCCCTCGGTGCGCCTCGATACCGCACACATTATTTCAATTTCAGAACTAGCCCTGCTAGTTCTTATGCAGCCGTCGCAGCATAGCTGGTTTGCGCTGTACATATAGAAAGCGCCTCACTGGAATCTCCAGCGAGACGCTTTCTCAAACCAACAATCACCGCTCGTCCATCGGCACGAAATCGCGCTCGACCGGACCGGTGTAGACCTGGCGTGGGCGGCCGATCTTGGTATTCGGGTCGGCCAACATCTCACGGTACTGCGCAATCCAACCGGGAATGCGGCCCAGCGCGAACAGCGTGGTGAACATGGCCGGATCGAAGCCGATCGCCCGATAAATCAAGCCCGTGTAGAAGTCGACGTTCGGATACAGGTTGCGCGATACGAAATATTCGTCATTCAGCGCAATATCTTCAAGCTCGGTGGCCACGGCGAACAGCGCGCGCTCGTCAGACGGCAGCTTCTGCGTATCTTCGCGCTCCATGATCTTTTCCAGATACTTCCTGGCAATCGCCGCGCGCGGATCGTACGACTTGTATACACGATGGCCAAGGCCGGAAATCTTCTGGCCATTCTCCTTGGCATCACGCACGAACTCGGCCACAGACTTGCCGGAATCACGAATCGCCTTCAATTGGCGCAGTACGGCCTCATTCGCACCACCATGCAACGGACCGGACAGCGCATTGACGCCAGCGGCCACCGCCGAATACAGGTTAGCGTGGGCGGAACCGGCGATACGCACCACCGAGGTCGAGCAGTTCTGCTCATGGTCGGCATGAATAATCAACAAACGACCCAAAGCATGCACATACAGCGGGTCGGATTCAAACGGCTCGTACGGCACAGCGAAGCACATGCGCAGGAAGTCGTCCACATAGCCGCGCGCGTAATCGGGGTACAGCATCGGCTCATCGCGACGACGACGGAAGATGTACGACACAATTGTACGGGCCTTGGCCATGATGATCTTGGCGGCCTCATCAAGCTGGTCGTTGTCAGAAATATCGGTGGTGTCCGGGTAGAACGTGGCCAGCGCATTGATGGCGGAGGCAAGCACGCTCATCGGGTGAGCGGAGCGCGGGAACGAACCCATGAAGGTACGGAAGTCTTCGCCAACCATCGTCTTGTGATTGATGTCCGCACAGAACTGCTCATACTCAGCCCTGCTCGGCAGCTCGCCGTGGCGCAGCAGCCACGCCACCTCCAGAAAATCGGAGTTCTCGCACAATTGCTCGATGGGGTAACCGCAGTAGCGCAAAATCGAATGCTTGCCGTCGATGTAGGTGATTTTCGATTCGCACTGCGCGGTGGTGAGGAATCCGGGATCAAGCGTTACCCAGCCATCGTTGCGCAGTTTGGAAACGACGATGCCATCCGGCCCTGCACTAGCCTTAACCACGGGCAGGTTGAACTTGTTCGAATCGACATCAAGTTGTGCCGTTGCCATTCGCGCACCTTCCTCTTCATGAACCACTTACCCCAAACATTAACGTTCACGCGTTCGCGAACACTAGTGTTCGGTACTCTATGTCTTCTGTGTTACCGCTGGCGAATGCCGGTCGATACACGAAAGCCGAAGTGCGCTCATGCTATCAAAGCAAACGCACTTCGGCTTGTTACGTCTCGAATTCGCGGGAAAACCGCGAACAGACGGACAGCTAATGAGACGCTGATCGCCCATCACAGGCCAATCAGGCACCTACCATACGCCAAACGCCGATCAGAGGTTGGTGCGATCGGTGAAGACGATCGGGCCGTTCTCGGTGATGGCGATGGTGTGCTCGGAGTGGGCGCCGCGCGAGCCGTCGGAGGCACGCAGGGTCCAGCCGTCCTTCGGATCCTGGAAGATCTCGTCGGTGGTCTTGAGGAACCACGGTTCGATGGCGATGACCAGGCCTTCGCGCAGCTTGTAGCCGTGGTGGGCGCGGCCGTCGTTCGGCACGTGCGGGTCGCCGTGCATGATGTGGCCCACGCCGTGACCGCCGAACTCGAGGTTGATCGGGTAGCCGTATTCGCGCGCGACGTCGCCGATGGTGTTGGAGATGTCGCCGAGACGGTTGCCGGGCTTGGCCACGTCGATGGCGGCGGCGAGCGCTTCCTCAGTGCACTTGATGATGCGCAGGTCTTCGGGGTCCGGGTCTTTGCCGACCACGAAGCTGACGGCGGAATCGGCCACCCAGCCGTCCACGGAGATGGCGAGATCGAGGGAGACGAGGTCGCCGTCCTTCAGGCTGTAGTCGTACGGCACGCCGTGCAGCACGGCGTCGTTGACGGAGGTGCAGATGTAGTGGGCGAACGGGCCGGTGCCGAAGTCAGGAGCGTAGTCAACATAGCAGGATTCGGCGCCCTTGCGGTCCACGATCTTCTTGTGGACGAACTCGTCGATTTCGAGCAGGTTGGTACCAACTTTGGTGGTCTCCTGCAGTTCCTTCAGAATGCCGCCGACAAAACGACCAGCCGGCTTCATTTCCTCGATTTCACGAGGGGTTTTCAGTTCGATCATGAGATTCTTTCTACCTTGTTGAGACTTGTTCTCAACTCTAGACCAGCCCGAGGTCAACCGCCAGCGATCACCAACGGCGGCGGCCACAAGAAAGCGCCCGGCAGGTTCACAACCTGCACGGGTGCCTTGCATCGATTACTTGAGCATCACTTCCTGCGCTTGCCGAAAGTGAACGCGCGAATCACTGAAGTAATCCCCATCACCACCATGGCGCATCCACCGAAGATAATCATGAATACGGCGGAGCTCAGCGGGCTCATCAGCACCACGAAGCCGGCGACAATCGAGATGATGGCATAGGCGATGGCCCAGCCGGAATGCGGGATACGCCACGATTCAACCAGCGACAGCACGCCTTCCATAATCCATCCGAAACCGACCATCAAAGTAATGAGTAATGCCAGCGTCTGACCGGTCATGCCGTAGTTGCGCACAACCACCACGCCGCCAAAGGTCAGCAGAATGCCGACGAACACGTCCAGCACACGCCAGCCGCCCGGCAGACCCGGCTCCACGAGAGCGCTGACGATGCGCACCACGCCGGAAATCACGAAATACACGCCGAGCAACAATGCGGCCAAAGCCAGCGTCTTGTTCGGCACCAGCAACAGCGCAGCGCCCAAGGCGATGGCGGCCACGCCCACCACGCCGTAAATGATGCGAATCTTGGTCTTGGCTTTTTCCGGCAGCCATTCCTCGATCAGGCGGAATGGACTGAAATTGCCGACATACCAGTTGGTCTGCTGCCAGCCGGGTTGACTTTGATCGCCCCATGGACCATTCGGCTGCCCGTCCGCTTGGCTATTCGATTGGCCGTCCGCCTGATACCGCCGACCGTCCGGCCCCCATGCCGGCTGGCCGTTCGGGCCATAGTTCGGATTGTAGGCGTACGGGCCGTAGTACGGGTTCTGGTTCGGTCCGCCTTGTGGCTGGCCGTTCTGCGCCTGCTGATTCTGAGTGTCTTGCGCTCCCGGCGCGCCTTGCGGAGGATATTGGCCGCCATGATTGCTGTCATACGCGCCATACTGCGGTTGGCCCGCCGGATTCGGCTGGCTCGGCTGGCTCTGGTTGGGCTGGCCCGTCTGGCCATTCCACTGGCCCTCGTTTGGATTGCTCATCGTAACTCCTTAGCTCAAGGTCCATGTTCAGATTCCACATACTATGATAGACAAGTTGTCTAATTTGAACCATCACCACAATTAGGCAATCTGCCTAGTTCACTGACAGCGCAATGCCCATAACGCAATATCTGCACCATCAACGCTTCTCCCCCGCCGCGATTAGGCTTAGGGCCATGACCAACGAAACCGAAACGCTGACGTCGGGCATCGACCCGGCATCGTTCTCCTCCGTCATCAAGCCGACCAATGACCTGTTCCGCTACGTGAATGGCCCATGGATCGACACCTACCGCCTACCCGACGACCGTTCGCGCTACGGCTCCTTCGACAAGCTTGCCGAAGACGCCGAAAACCAAGTACGCGACATCCTCGACGCCGACGACTGCCCGGCTGTCAAGTCTGAGGCCCTGTACCACTCATTCCTCAACACCGACGCCATAGAGGCCGCCGGCCTTGACCCAATCCGCGACGAGCTTGACCTCATCGATTCCGCCATCGACAAGGCCGCTCTCACGCGCGTGCTCGGCACGATCAACCCAGCCGGCGGCCCCGACCTGTTCGGCTTGGCCGTTTACGGCGATCCCGGCGACCCGGACCGCAATATCGCCCACCTTGAGCAGGCCGGCCTGTGCTTGCCGGATGAGGCCTACTATCGCGAAGACCACTATGCTCCCGTGCGCGAAGCATACGTGGCGATGGTCGCCACCCAGCTGGTGAACGCCGGATACGCGCCCGCCGCCGAGTCCAACGGTGGCGATGAGCTGCCGTCCAACACCGGCGATGACGAGAGCAACGCTCCCGCCACGGTTCCCAGCGAAGCCGCGCTCGGCATGGCCCGCCACTTCCTTGCCGTGGAAACCAAGATCGCCGCCAACCATTGGGACAATGTGGCCACGCGCGACTCGGTGAAGACCTACAACCCCACTGATTACGCCGATCTGGCCGCCACGCTGAAGAACTTCGATCTCGGTTCTTGGATCGACGCCTGGCAGACCGCCTATGACGCCACCGAGGCCGCCAAGGCTCAGCCGATCGATTTCAAGTCTGTGTTTGCGCGCGTCATTGTGCACGAGCCGAGCTTCCTCACTGGTCTTGATGCGTTCTGGGCCGAGGCCGATCTGGCCGACCTTAAGCTGTGGGCCCGTGTTCACATGATTCTGGGCTTCGCCTCCTCCCTGTCTCGCGACTTCGATACCACCAACTTTGACTTCTACGGCAAGGTGCTCTCCGGTGCCAAGAAGCAGCGCGATCGTTGGAAGCGCGCGGTGAGCCTGGTCAACGGCATTTGTGGTGAAGATGTGGGCCGCGAATACGTGCGCCTGCACTTCCCCGAAAGCTCGAAGCGCCGCATGGAAGAGCTGGTCGCCAATCTGATTGACGCCTACCGCGTGTCCATCACCAATTCCGATTGGCTGGGCGAGGACACCAAGACCAAGGCTCTGGAGAAGATCTCCAAGTTCACGCCGAAGATCGGCTACACCAACCACTGGCGCGATTATTCGGCGCTGAGTGTTTCCGCGGATGCGCTGCCCGCCGAGAACGCCAAGGCCGCGAACCTGTACGAGACCG